>Ga0180061_1000001_pt1 | contig 172299 bp, 160 predicted proteins | sample EasRivT27_16_10D_FD_121769 | JGI IMG/M metagenome (GOLD analysis project Ga0180061, IMG submission 121769) | Soil microbial communities from meander-bound floodplain in the East River, Colorado, USA - East River metaG ERMLIBT27_16_10D | ecosystem: Environmental > Terrestrial > Soil >...
GCCTCTTCATGAATATGTGAAAACTGAAGGATCAGTTTGGTTTTTGAAAGGGGATATTCTCCACTTCAGTTACGACTCCATTGCGGATCATATAATCCAGACTAATAAATTTACCACCATTGCGGCCAAAGAGGCCTTTTCCAGAGGAAAAAAATCCAACCTGTTTAAGATTCTTACCCGGCCAGTTTTACAATTTTTAAGGGATTATTTTTTGAAGTTGGGATTTCTGGATGGGAGAGTAGGCTACACTATTTGTAAAATTAATGCCCTTTCCGCATTTTTAAAATATTCCAAATTAAAAGATTTGGATCAATCAACTAGATAAACCTCATGAAAAAGTTTTTTCGGAGGTAATTTAAATTTAGGCCGTGTTTCTCCAGAAAAGACGCATTTTTTTTCCACTTCCAGATAGCAATCATTTTCAGAAAGTTTTATGCCACCAATAGAGACGGGCAATTTGGTTTTATTGACCACCAGATAATCATTCCCCAAATTAAAAGCGTTTAAATTGGTGATGGATCTTAAATCGATATCCCCGTAGAGTTGGTAGTTTTGGAAGATTTCCATATCATCATCCCAAGTTCCATAAAACCAGACATTTTTTTCTTTGATTTTTTTATCAAATTTTAAAATGAGGGGAATATTTATATTTTCTTTGGTTCTTCTACCGGAGGTCTTCAGAGGAAATGCCACCATCACCAAAACGACCACAAGTGATAATCTAATTAGAAAATCGGGAGTTTTATTTTCCCATCTTTTCAAGAATTGATAAAAAACCGGAGCAGCAGCAAATGCTAAAAATGGATAGGATGGAAATAAATAGTGATCTAGTTTGATCTTGAAAAAGGAAAGAGGAATTAAAATACAAAGTACCATTAATATAAAAAGACCAGTCTCCTTTTTTAAACCCATTTTTTTTGCAATTTGGTAACCAGGTATCAAAAATATAATATGTAGGGGGCCTGAGATTACCAGCCTTTTTAGATGAGGAATTAAGTCAAAATGGGGTTCACCAAAGGATTTTTTTGCCTGGTAAAACCAGGAAAAAACATTTTGTCCGTCAAAATATAAAGACGGAATAAACATCAAAGAGCAAAAAATCAAAAGAAGTCCTGTGGCCCCATACAGATGGGGAGATTTTAAAAAAGTAAAATCCCTATAGATCAAAGTCCAAAAAAATAAAGCGAGGGGAATGCAGAAAATTATTGGACCTTTGGTCATAATTCCTAAAAAGAATAGGGGAGCACAGAAGTAGAGAAATTTATTATCCTTTTCCCTTAAATACCTAAAAAGCAAAAAGATAATTCCCATAATAAAGATGGTAAGGGGAATTTCCATTTTAAGCTGTCCTTGCCATTTCATATACTGATGAATCAGAGCTACAGATATTAAACAGGTAATGCCAAAGAATTTATCCTTTAGATAAGATCCAAATTTATAAATTAGAATATTGGTAAAAAAGGAGCAGAAAAGGGGATAGAGTTTGGCCACAAAGTCTGATACCCCAAATATTTTCATAAAGGTCCCCACCACCCAATAGGTCATGGGCATGTGATCCCTTACATCGGCAACATTATTTCCAACGCTTGGAAATTTAGAGATCCAAAATCTAAAATATTCTCCGGATAAAGCGACATTTTTAGAAATAGCAGCGTACCAAATGGTATCGATATTCCCGCCGATTTCCCATTTTTTCAAAAATACCATGACAAATGATAAAAAGATGGCACTAAGGAGATATTTGTCTTTCACTTGGAAATCCTCTTTTGATCAAAATGATTAGAAGGATGCTCATTAGAATTATGCCCCAAAAGTCCTGTCCAATTATTCCAAGAACACTTCTTTGGAGGTCACCCCAGATGGCATGGGAGGAAAAAACCAACAATAATAGGGAAAATCCTAGCATTATTTTTTCCTTCAAAATCAGCCTTTTATTTTTTATCCAAATAAGTCCCAAGCTGACCCACGGGATAATCATGGCCACCATACCATGCTTGAAAGCTTCGGGATTTATTATCAAAGAGAAATTTAAGTAAAGGCCAAATACTCCAAAGTAATAAAGTTCTAAGTAATCATTGGTGATTAGTTTTTTTAAGTATCGATGAATTCCTACGATTCCAAGTAAAATAGATGCCTTTAAAAATAACAGGATATAAAAAACCGATTGTGGAGAAAGTGATAAAATATTTGTTTTTAATTCTTTATGGTAGGGACGATCCATTAAAAAGCGAACTACTAAAGAATCTATGTTGGGATGGGCAAAGTTAGCAGATGCAGGGAAGGGATAATTTCTTCCGTCATTTAAAAATCTAAAAAAGGTTAGATACTCATTTAGCAGATCTCCCCGGTAAGTAAGAACAGGGAGCGCTAATAAACAGGCGCCAGCAAAAATTACTTTACCGAAAAGGCGGTATTCTTTTTCCACTAATAAAAAGACTAGGAGGAATACCGGAAAAATTTTAAAACCTACTGCTAAAGCGAGTAAAAATGCAGCCAGATTTTCTCTGCTTTTTCTAAAATGGAGAAAACCCGTTAGGCAAAATAATATAATAAAGTTTACCTGGAGATTTTGAATATCCAGCATTATGGGTCTAAGTTCAATTAATAAGAGTGCGAAAAAAGACCAAAATGTTAATTTATCGTTTTTAAAAAATTCATCTTTAAAATGACGATAGATTAGAAAAAAACTTGAGATTAGCAGGATAAAATTAAATCCAAACCAAAGAGTCTTTCCCCAAATATAGGGGAAAAAAGAAAAAGGCATAAAGATATAAGCAATTACAGGCGTATATCTAAAAGGTCTGGGGTCCCATTGGTACAGTGAATCCGATGGGTTAATATCTTTTTTTTTGGCAATTCCGGTTTGGTCACTAAGATTAAGGTTAAAATTTTTGGCAATCATTCTTTGCCCAGCAAGATAGTAGGCGGGAAAATCGGTTTCTTTTTTTCTTATGGGATGGATGGAATAAATAATTCCAAAAAGACTTAAGATTAAAAAAAAGTATTTCAAGGGGATTTCCCTTTGTAGAAGCGATTTATTTTATAAAGTTCATAGGGCACTTTTATAAAATCCCAAAGCTTAAGTTTTGATCCGGAAATATCCACCCATTGGTGCAGGGGATATTCATAGACCAAGGTTTTATCCTTAAGTCGAAAAAGAAGTTCCACATCAAAAAACCATTTGGATCTAAAAGGTAAAGAGAAAAGCTCTCCTGCCAGTTTATTGGAAAAAAGCTTGGCCCCGCATTGGGTATCATAGACCGGTAGTTTTAAAGATAAGCTGACCAAAGTGGCAAATATTCTTCCCAGGTAATGTCGATGGGCCTTTCTTTGTATAAGAGTTCCCATCCTTAAAATTCTAGCCCCTGTAATTAGTTTAAATTTGGAATTTTGTGCCTTTTCCAAAAAGTGGGGAATTTCTTCCAAAGGTGTGGCCAGATCCGCATCCCAAAAGCCAATCCATTGAAATCCCTCATTGGCCATACTGATCACACCCGTTCTAACTGCTTCTGCCTTGCCGACATTTTGTTTTAGATCCATTACTCTAAGTCCTGAATCTTTTAAAATCTTGGAAGTGTTATCTCTTGATCCATCATTTACAAAACAAAAGGTAATATGGGGGTAGTTTGAGGAAAAAGATTTAAAAGAATCTATTGGAAGTCTTTTTTCCTCATTGAAACAAGGAACAACAATAGCAACTAGGGGTTTCATGGAGATGATTTAACCTGACACATTGCCTAAGGCAAGAATTTTTCCTCTTTTAACACTCTTTTTGAAAGGTAGTAAACGAGCCAAGATAGGGCAATAACCCCTAAAAGGTGAGGGCCAAATCGAGAAAAATATTTCCGAGAAATTTCACCCCAAATCATATGGGAGGAGAAAAAGAGAAACATGGATAGGGAAAAGCCTAAAAGATATTTTTCTTTAAGCGTCAATTTTAGCCCTCTTAAGAAAAATAGCCCTAGAATTACCCAAGAAAAAATTAAAATGACTAGGCTATGTTTCCAGGCAAGCGGATTAATTATTACGATAAAATTCCAATAGATGGCAGTCATGGCCCAATAATAAAAATTTTCATCTTTTTCAGTTTTTACAAGACCCTTTAATTTTCCCTGGGCGTAGATAATAAGTCCTAAGAAAGTGGCTTTAATAAAAAGACCAATGGCAAAGGTGGTATTAGGAGATAGAGAGACGATATTGGCGGTTACATCTTTATAGAATGGGCGATCCATTAATACCCGCACTAAAACCGAGTCAAGGCCAATAAGGGAATGATCTGCAGAACTTGGGAATCCATGGACTGGAAGGTCGCTGGTCATAAAGTTAAAATAATTTATATATTCTGCAATAAGATTTCCCACACTACCGTAGGAAATTAGGGGAACAAGAATTAAGAAAAATCCCATCAATATGGTTTTTAAAAATAATCTATAATTTTTATCCTTTAGGAGAAATGCCAGAAAAAAAACAGGAAAAATTTTAATTCCCACCAGAAGGGCCAAAAGGAAGGCCGAGAGATTTTCCCGTTTTTTTCGGAAATATAAAAATCCCACAGTGCAAAAAAGCATTAAGAAATTTACCTGTAGGTTTAAAATATCGAGAATATTAAATCTAAATTGCAAAAGAAACAATGTGCCAAAGAATATAAAGGTGTATTTCTCATTGGTAAAATAATCATCTTTAAACTGCTTATAGATTAGATAAAGCGTGAGCATAAAAAGGCCCAGTGCAAACCAATAGTAAGCAAATTGGGCCCACCAAAATGGAAGAAGGGAAAAGGGAAGGAAAACATAGGTTAAAGACGGAGAGTATTTCCAAGGTCTATTGTCCCCTCTTTGATAAATGGAATCTTGAGGATTAAATTTATCTGCTTTGGTAAGCATCCCTGGAAGTTTTGCTTCATTATTTAGAGTCTTTGCCCAGATTCTCTGCCCTGCTAGATAATATGCCTCAAAATCAGTAATCACTTGAAATGGCCGGTAAGAAAAGCCAACTGCTAAAAGGCCAACTAAAATAATAAATAATTTAAAATTAAGTTTCATTTTTTTATTCCTAAAGGTTATAGAATGATTGTGAATATATTTAAAGAAGAAGATTTAGATTTTCAAAAAAAAATATTCTTTTGGTTTTCCATTAGCTTAATCTTCCATTTAATTTGCCCTTATCTAAGTTTTGGCTACTGGCATCCTGATGAGCATTATCAAATCCTTGAATTTCTAGGAACCAAACTTTATGGCACTCCGGGGGATAAATTAGCTTGGGAATATAACGCAAAAATTAGACCTTGGGTTCAAATTTGGAGCTACTACTTTTGGATAAAACCTATTAAGGATGCCAATCCCTTTATTCTGGCCTTTTTAATAAGATTATCCACATCACTTCTGGCCTTTATTTCCACTATTTTTTTAACCAAGACAGTCTTTTCTTTTTTTAAGGATCAAACTCAAAAGCATTATTGGCTAATCTTTATTTCCCTTTTTTGGTTTATCCCTTTTATTCATGCTCGATCCTCTTCAGAAAATTTTTCTGCTGCACTATTCTTTATTGCGCTGTTCTTTTTTTTAAGACGAAACAATTTATTTTTTACCGGGATTCTTTTAGCCCTTTCATTTATGGCCAGGTTTCAAATGGGTTTATTTATATTTCCCCTATTTGCTTGGTCTATTCTTATTGGTGGCCATAAACTAAAACAAATTTTATTACCCATTCTAGGACTACTTTTTGGAATAGGATTGGGGATCTTTGCGGATTACTGGGGATATGGAGAATGGGTATTTACCCCTTGGAACTATTTAAAAGTTAATATTTTGGAAGATAAAGTTTCAAGTTTTGGAACATCTCCTTTCTGGGGATATATTCCCCAAATCCTTACAAAAGGTGGGGGGCCTCTAGGTTTAGTCCTCCTTTTAGTTACAATATGGGGATGGAAAAATTATCCTAAAAATCCTATCACGTGGATTTCTGCATTTTATTTTTTAATTCACTGTGCAATTGGACATAAGGAATTAAGGTTTCTAACACCTCTTTTCCCCCTTACTATTTTTTATCTAGTCTTGTGGATACCTAATCCCCTAAATGAATTTTTCCAAAAAAAGATCACCAAGGCCTTTCTGTTTCTTAATATGGCATTGTTTTTATACTTTACCTTTGCCCCTTCAAGTTTTGGATTACGATTGAAAAAATTCTTATATGCCAAATCTACAGAAATTAATACTTTATACACCCCAACATCAAATCCATATGCCAGGTTCGGAACACATGATTTTTTTTATATGTCAAAAAATCTTAATCTTATAGAAGGAAAATCCTTTGATGAGGTATCGAAGGATCAGAAGGAATTTTGGTTTGGGACCTCGATTTATAAGGAAATAAAGATGCTTCTTGATAAAAAGGAATGTGAGTATAAGATTGCCTCTTACCCAAAATTTTTACTTAATTTTAAAAAATTATGGAAAGAAAAAACTAAATCCTGGGCGATCTTTAAATGTTATTCAAAAATTTATAATAATTAAATTTTCTTAATTTTGGCAGCGATCATAAAGGAATAGGTTGTCATAATAAAAAAGAGAATCTCCGGCATAACCCATGTAGTATCCACCATTCCAGAAAGCACCAGGGAAATAACAAATACAAAATTGATTTCACCAATCCAGGTTTTGCTTTTAAATCCCTCATAAGCCCAGGAGAAGTGAAAGAGGACCAAAAATATAAATCCAAATATACCTAAGTTAACCAGAGTTTCTAGGTAGTTATTATGCGATTTCAAAACTACATCTCTTCTTCCCAGGTTATATTTTTCTTTTAAATAGGGGACATTTTTTTGAAAATTATCAAATCCCCAACCAAGGATAGGTTTTTCCGAAAATGCATATAAGGCAGCCTTGAAAAGTTCTATCCTTGAAGTAATTGAACTAGAATTATCTAAAAATCTTTCCTTTGCCATGGGATTAAAAACAATACTTAATAATATGGTTGAAAGACCCAACATCAATACCTTGATAAAATGTTTCTTTCTCAAAAAGAAAAAGGGTAACGGTAAAAAGTAGCTTATCCAAGCACCTCTTGTGTAAGTAAAATAAAGCCCTAAAAAATTAACAACCCAGTAAGTTATTAGTGCTGGTGTTTTAATATATTCTTTTATTTTTTCTCGGTGAATAATTAATCCGGTTAAGACAATTAAAAATAAACTAAGTCCATAAGAATAAGGCTGGATATAAAATAGCCCTGAATTTCTACCTTCAAAAAGCTCCGTATGGGATTTAATGGGATTAAATCCCAGAATCACAGCTAAAAGTCCGGAAACCGATGCTACTGATGTACTTATAAATAAAAGGTGCAAAAGAATTTTTCTTTTTTTTAAATCGATATATTTTTCAAATGCTTCTCGGTAGGCAAAAACTCCCAAAAGAGGTAACAGGAAGAATTTAAATTTAAAAAAGTGTTTCAATGAGTCGTCGTATCTTAACCAAAAAAAGAGGATAGAAAAAATCATTAAAAGGATAAGTCCCAAAAGGCACCATTGGCTTAGGGAGAAATAATTAAGGGATTCCTTTTTATTTTCTTTAAGAAAAAGATAAGTAAAGTAAATGCAGGGAGAGAGAATAAGTATATGGCTAATAGAACTAATCGTTATGGAGGTAAACGCACCTATTGCAAAAAAAATTAAAGAGAAAAAGGTTAGCTTTAAATTTAAAGTATAAAAAAATGATTTTGAATGCACATACCTTTTTAACTTTGTTAGGATGGTTTGGCAAAAAATCCAAGTTTGCTGTCTCAATGTTTCAGGCTCAAAACATTTTATTCATGACACAAAAAATAAAAAAAATTTATGTAGTTTGTTGCTTCATATAATTAGAAGGTGATTTATTAAATATTAAAAAATCGAAAATCCCCTTTAAGTACCCTATTCCATAACCAAAATGCATAACCAAACAAGCATATTGAACAGATAAAATCTCAAAAGGGTTTTTGGTAAATGCCGATCCGGAGAAGAAACCTATTAAAAAATAAAGGGCCATTATAAAAAGATAGAAGGTGAAAAAATGAGGCCATAAATAAGAGGCTAGAATGCCTAAAATAGAAAAACCTAAGAAAAACAAGGGTACAAGTTGTCTTAATGTCGTGACCGTCCTGTGTTTTTTATTAACGAATATTTTGAAATATCCATATTGTTTCATTTGGTTAAATAATTTTTTATAGGTCCCTCTTACAAAATACTTAACCTTAGCATCACAAACATAAAGTATTTTGTGGCCCTTTTTCCTAACCCTGAAGTTAAAATCATCATCTTGGTTTCTGGTAAGCCTCTCATCAAATAACCCAACCTCGTCAAAAATACTTCGCCGGTACATTGGAACTGCCACGGTATCTACTAAGGTATTTTTCTTCATTGTACGGTAATTTCCAGCACCCACTCCAAATTTGCTTTCCATGGCCCAGGAAATAAATTTTCCTTCAGGAGTTGAATAAGTATGCTGTAAGTCTCCACCAACGCAGCCAATTTCTGGGTTTTCTTCTAAAATCTTTATCAGTTTGAAAATATAATCTTTCGCAATTAAATTTCTTGCGTCAATTCTTTGTATAAAATAACCATCTGCATTTCTCACCCCATAATTAAAGGCGAAAGGTGTGAGTTTTTCGGGATTATCTACAAGCCTTAAATTAGGATAAACTTTAATAAGATCATTTAAAACATTTCTGGTTCCGTCCTCACTCATTCCATCAACAACAATTATTTCTAGTGACGGATAATCACTCGCTAGGATTGCATCTATACATTGTTTTATGCTTTGAACTTCATTTCTGCAGGGAATTATTACGGAGACTTTTTTCATGTTTTTTACCTCAATATTTTAAAGATATCCTATGTCAAATTAACAGATATTTATTTTATAGCAACTATACTTGCAACAAAACATTTATTCGCCTGTGGGGATTCAAATTTTTGAAAATAACTACTTAGGTTGGGAAGTCCAGTCAAAAACTGACTTATTCCACCAAAATAACGTATATCGAACTTTTGAAAATTATTTTTTAGGTTTTTTCCTTATTTATTTCGTAACCATCTATCTTGTAGGCCATAATGTTTGGCCAAATAAATACTCATTAAGCCTGAATTATAACCAAGTTCAAGGATTCGAGACCCTGGACCTAAATGCTTTGCACCTATTTTAAGGGTAAAAGAAATGGCGGGTGCCCAGATGGGGTAGCGCCACTCTGTAGCTTGCTCCAAGGACAAATTATATTTAAAATCTTTATCTTTATTATCCATTTCGGGTAAAGTTTAGTTTGCAAAATTTAAAAGGTCTAAAAAAATGTCAAATTTTATTCCCTTCGCCCTTCCTGATATTGGCCAAGAAGAAATAGATGAGGTGATTGAAGTGTTGCGGCTAGGATGGGTAACTTCAGGGCCAAAAACTAAAAAATTTGAGGAAGATTTTGCCCAGTATTTAGGCGGAAGCGTAGAATGTATCGCGGTTAATTCAGCTACCGCAGGCCTTCATCTTGCCTTAGAGGCTTGCGGTATTTCCCATGGGGATGAGGTTATCACAACTCCTTATACCTTTACAGCTACGGCTGAGGTTATTCGATATTTAGGAGCTCACCCAATTTTTGTGGATATTGATGAAACCTTTAACATCAATTCTAATGAAATTGAAAAAAGAATTACCCCGAAAACCAGAGCGATAGTTCCCGTTCATTTTGCAGGACTTTCCTGTGATATGGACCCTATAATTCAGTTGGCAAAGAAGTATAATTTAAAGGTAATTGAAGATGCCGCTCATGCTTTTCCAACACGTTATAAGGATAAACTCATTGGAACATTGGAAAGCGATGTAACAGTTTTTAGTTTTTATGCAACCAAAACCATAACCACAGGTGAAGGTGGAATGGTGGTTACCAGAAATCCTGAAATTGCAAAACGATGTAGAATGATGCGATTGCATGGGATCAATCGTGATGCATTTGATCGATATACTTCCAAAAAACCTTCTTGGCATTACGAAGTTGTTGCACCAGGATTTAAATATAATCTTACCGATATTGCCTCGGCAATTGGAATTCATCAATTAAAAAAAGCAAATAAATTTAGGGAGATTAGGGAAAAGATAGCTTTAAAATATTTAAAGGCTCTTGAAAATCTTCCTATTATTACTCCACCCAAGGCGAAGAATGGGGATCTACATGCCTGGCATCTGTTCGTTATCCGACTGGAAGATAAGGTTAGAATAACTCGTGAAGATTTTATTCAAAAAATGTCAGATTTAGGAGTTGGTTGCAGTGTTCATTTTATTCCCCTTCACCTACAACCATATTGGAAAGAGACTTACCAATTAGAAGATGAAGATTTTCCAATGGCCCTGAGTCATTATCTAAGGGCGATTAGCCTTCCAATTTATACAAAAATGACGGAGGAAGATCAGAATAAAGTAATAGAAGGTATAAAAACAATATTATGTGGGTAGGTAAACGATTCTTTGATTTTTTCTTTGCCCTAATTGCACTTATTTTATTTAGCCCCATTTTTTTTATTATTGCAGCCTGGTTAAAGTTGGAGGGGCATGGACCGGTTTTTTTTCGCCAAAAAAGAATTGGGTTAAATGGCATTCCATTTTTTATCCATAAGTTTCGTACAATGTACGTTGTTGCTGAAAAACGTCCATTAAAGATAACCATCGGTAATGATAGCCAAATCACTTCCTCAGGATTCTTCCTTAGAAAATATAAAATAGACGAGTTTCCCCAGTTGATTGATGTTTTCTTAGGAAAAATGAGTTTAGTAGGCCCTCGACCTGAGGTTCCAGAATATGTAGAAAAATATCCACCGGAACTCAAAAAAAAGATTTTTAAAATGCGGCCTGGAATTACAGATTGGGCATCAATTAAGTTTAAGAATGAAAATTTAATTTTAGGGCGATCCGCAAATCCCGAGAAAACTTATATTGAAGAAATCCTTCCCGTAAAATTGTCCTACTACGAGAATTATTTTAACACATCATCGTTTTCTGAGGATTTAAGAATTTTATTTCACACATTTCTTGAAGTGTTTGGAAAAAGAACTGTGTTATGAAAATAATTGATATAATTTTAAATCTCCGAAGAAGTTTCAAAATTCTATTAATGTTGTTTACTGACATATTCGTATTGCCCTTGGCATTTTATTCTGCAGTTTCTTTAAGAGAAGGTACTATAAGACCAAATATAGATGAATATTATTGGCTTATTTTTTTAATTCCGTTTTTAATGATACCTGTTTTTATAAGGATTGGTCTTTACAGAGCGGTTATCAGGTACCTGGATATTAGATTTATTTGGACAATATTTTATGGATCTACATTCGGGACATTATTAATTTCTGCAATTGTAGCCATGACAAGAGTTAATACCTTGCCAAGAACTAGTCTTGCAATTTTTTGGATTTTTTCAATTACTTACATCGTAGCCACAAGAATGGTGGCGAGAGGTTTCCTTCATGGGGTGGAACTTCGAAGAGACAAAAGGAAGAGGGTAGCAATTTATGGAGCAGGGAGGGCTGGTACCCAAATTGCTCAAGGGCTTCTAAATTCGAGAGAGTACTCCCCAGTTTGTTTTTTTGATGATGCCATTGAAGTGCAGAGGATGACATTATCAGGTCTAAGAGTTTATCACCCCAAAAAAATTAGAGAATTAATTTGGAAAAAATCAATTGATGAGATTTTGGTCGCAATCCCCTCCGTTTCTAAGGTAAAACAAAGAGAAATTATTAATAAATTAAAAGAGTTTGATGTATTATTGAAAATACTTCCAGGATTTACAGATGTTATTTCTGGTCGCATTCGTTTTGAAGATATCCGAGAAGTTCAAATTGAAGATTTATTGGGTCGTGACCAGGTCCCCCCTAAAAAAGAATTACTTAAAGCGCTGGTTGAAAACAAAGTTGTTTGTATCACTGGAGCGGGTGGGTCAATCGGTTCGGAGTTATGTCGACAGGTTTTAAATCTAAATCCCAAAAAATTAGTTATAATAGAAATGAGTGAATTTTCACTATATCAAATTGAAAAAGAGCTACTTTCATCCGGAAATACGCCTGAGATCATTCCGGTCTTAATGGATGTATGCGACCAAGAAAAAATACAAAAAGTCTTAAAACAGAATAAGGTTCAAACACTTTATCACGCCGCAGCCTATAAGCATGTTCCCATAGTAGAGTTAAACCCAGCAGCTGGTATTATAAATAATTCGATTGGGACCATGTCCACCGCTTTGGCATCCATAGAGGCTGGGGTTTGTAATTTTATTCTAATTTCAACCGATAAAGCCGTCAGGCCCACCAATGTTATGGGGGCCTCAAAGAGATTAGCGGAACTTGTTCTGCAGGCTCTAGCCAAAGAACAAAATAGCACAATTTTTTCCATGGTCCGATTTGGAAATGTTTTAGGTTCTTCTGGATCTGTTGTTCCTTTATTTAGAGAGCAGATAAAAAAAGGAGGACCCATCACTGTAACCCACCCTGAAATCACGCGCTATTTTATGACCATTTCTGAAGCTTCCCTTTTGGTGATTCAAGCCGGTTCTATGGCAAAAGGAGGGGAGGTTTTTGTTCTGGATATGGGGGAGTCCATTCGAATATTAGATTTGGCAAAAAGGATGATAAAGTTGAGTGGCCTTGAGCTAAAAGATGAAAATAACTTAGAGGGAGAAATTGAAATTCAATTTAGTGGGTTACGACCCGGTGAAAAACTATTTGAAGAATTACTAATAGGCAATGATGTATCGAAAACTTCTCACCCAAGAATTATGAAAGCAAATGAGGGCTTTTTAAATTGGCAGGACCTAAAAAAAAGGATTTCCTTCTTAATTAAAAATTGCCTTGAAAATGATGAAGAGGCTGTAAAATTAGCAATTCAAAATATTGTAAGAGAATATTCACCTTTTATGATAGAAAAAAACCTATAAAAAAAATTAATTTTGACCCCTTAAGATTTTTTCATAAATTGAAATCATTAAATTAACATTATTATCCCATTCATAAAGTTCTTTTACCCTTTTCCGTCCTCCTTTACCCAATTTTGTTCTTAATTCAGGATTATTTATAAGATTTTCCAGACTATTAGCGATAGCAATAGAATCTTTTGGGGGTACTACAATACCTGTAACACCATCTATTACAACTTCAGGTAACCCACCAACATTGCTTACAATGAGAGGTTTTTCGCAAGCCATGGCCTCAACTGCTGAAACACCAAAGCTTTCACTATCAAGAATTGAAGGGATCACTTCAATATCAATCATATTGTGGTAATTCTGAACTTCCTTATAAGGTATTCTTCCGGTAAATATAACATCTTGGCCTAGGTTGTGTTCTTCAACCATCGTTGAAAATTTATTTAATAGAATTCCACCGCCAACGATAAGAAGGCGAATATGGGCGTATTTTTTCCTTAGAATAATAAAAGCTCTGATTAAATATTCCACCCCATACTTTTCTTCCAAAGTTTTTACGATCCCAATAACTAGACAATCTTTGTTAAACGGAGAACTTACTTTTATGGGACAAAAGATTTTAGTATCAACCCCAAAGGGTGTGACTTTAACTTCCTTATGAGTAAATTTATTTGTTTCTTTGGCCATGGCATGGGAAGTGGATAGAATGGTATCGGCCCTCCTTAAATTGAATTCTAATACTTTACGATGAAGGAAGCTTTTTTTGGGGAAGTCGTAGATATCACTGCCCCAAACACTGAGAATATTCGGAGAAAAACCCATTAAGGCACCCAAGAGCCCATAGCTAGTTGCATAATGGGAATGCAAGATATCTGGTTTAAATGATTTTATTTCCTTTTTAAGTCTTAAGATACTTTTCAAATAAAGTAATTTTTTAAAGGATCCTTCTTTGGCCTTATGTATTTTTTCTTTGGGGGATAATGAGGATAACAAATGGCCTAGGCAAGGATCGTATGAATTTTCGTTAAATTCAGTAAGACCTAAACCTTTAATTTTTATCCCTTTATTGTTTAATGAATTTATCCATTTTATTGAATGAGGGTTATTAAGGTCCGAAAAAATTAAAATTTTCATATAAGTTTTCTACGTCTAACTATTTATGGATTTCTTTTTCGCATTAAGTAGGGCATTTTTAAAAGCTAAACTTTCAAAAAGTCGGATTTAACTAAGCAATAATTTTTGCTTTTTTCATTTACCATCTTTTAATTTTTTCTTAGATTGAAGCTTAATCCGAAATTTTAAAAATTAAAATGAAAGAAGCTTCTAAAATAAAATTTAAAGATTTTTTGCCTGAAAATTTCCTTCGTTTGGCAAGTGGCGGTAAGCGTTTTGAAGGTCAATTCAAGGATAACAAGGAGTCCCCCCTAGTTTCCATTGTGACGGTTGTCTTAAATGGAGAAAAATATCTTAGAGATACAATTGAAAGTGTTTTAAATCAAGATTTTCAGAACATAGAATATATAATTATAGATGGTGGTTCTATTGACCAAACCCATAAAATTATTAAGGAATATGAAGAGAAGATAGATATTTGGTACAGCGAGCCTGATGAGGGAATCGCAGATGCCTTTAATAAGGGACTTTGTCTTTGTCGTGGGGATCTAATTGGGATAATTAATTCGGATGATTGGCTTGAACAAGAAGCAATTACCAACCTGGTTAAAAATTACCGTTATAGAGAAGATGAATGGTATTGTGGAAAGCTAAAATTTTGGAGAGATGGAAAAATTTATTGCACGGTGCAGTCCTGCCCAGAAAAATTAGTTCAGTTTAACTCAATACCACACCAAACGATTTTTACAACGCGAAATTTTCATGAGAATTATGGGATTTATGATCAAAATTATAAATTCGCTATGGATTATGATCTTTTCCTAAAGGCTTATCTCATGGGCTCCAAACCTAAAAATTTACCTATAACCTTTTCAAATATGAGGTATGGTGGTGTAAGTTCAATTCAAACACTAAAGGTCGCGAAAGAGTTTTATAGTATAAAAAATAAATATCTCGGTAAGAAAATCGCCCATAAACTATTTTTTTTAGAAACCCATTTAAAATACTTCTGTGGGAAAATACTTAGATATTTTAAGCTTAATTGGATCTTAAAATGTTTAAAAAAAATCTTTTACTTTTTTCGTGGAATGAGGCACGTCGAGTATAAGTAAAAATTTTAACACCAAATTTCAAAAATTTTTTCCCCGCTATCTATTATCTTTTTCATTCGCTGAATCATCCCAAAAATAACATGATCCGCAGGATGAAAATTATTTCCTGAGCCATATAAATTAGTTTGCATTACAGAATACCAGTTGCAACCTTATTGCCTGCGAAAAGATTCCAGCGCATCATTAGTTTTAAAAAGTAAAGAAAGATATTTTTTGTTAATTAAGAATTTTTAAGTACAATTTCCTTGATGTTTATCCTATTAGGTACTTTTTTATCCGCTCTTATTCTTTCTTTCTTTTCAATTCCTTCAATAATAAGAGTAGCAGAGATTAAACACCTCTATGATGAACCTGGCGAGCGAAAATCCCACGATCAAAAAGTCCCCAACCTTGGTGGAATTGCAATATTTGCGGCCTTTGGGATTTCTCTTAATTTCTGGGCGGATTTTTCCAAAGTCCCAGAAATCCAATATGTCCTTTGTGCCACCCTTTTAATGTTTTTTACTGGGCTAAAGGATGACATTGTCCATTTGGTTGCTTACAAAAAATTTATTATTCAAATTATTGCAGCATCCATTTTAATAATAGCTGGGGATGTTAGGCTTACTAGTTTTTACGGATTATTTGGAATTCGGGAAATTAGTTTTATTTTTAGCTACTTCTTATCCTTAGTCGCCATTGTTGGTATTACCAATTCATTTAATCTTATCGATGGAGTAAATACTCTTGCATCAGGGTTGGGAATTTTAATAACTTCCATATTTGGGGGCTGGTTTTTTCTCTATGGTTACATTGAATACGCCATTATTGCTTTTTCCTTAACCGGAGCGCTGTTGGGATTTCTTTATTATAACTGGACCCCAGCTAAAGTTTTTATGGGCGATTCTGGATCTCTTATCCTGGGGATAGTTTGTTCTATCTTAGCAATTAAGTTTGTGGAAATTAATCGGGTAAATTCTTTTGTTAGCTCAGGTCCTGCAGTGGCGATCGGCATAATGATGGTGCCCCTTTTTGACACCCTTAGGGTTATGGTTATTAGAATTATAAATAGAAGATCACCTTTTTCCCCAGATAAAAATCACTTACATCATTTACTTCTAAAAAGAGGGATGAGTCATCTTCGAGTTTCCCTGGTTCTAATTCTAATTAATTCTGCTTTTATCCTTTTTGCTTTCAACTCAGGGATTCCTGGTGGGGGAACCCTGATGGCGATAATGTTAGGCTTTGCCGTAACCATCTTTTATGCATTTGAAAAAGTTAGGATTAAAAAACCGAAGTTTCCTGAAGAAGTTCTTTATAAAAATTGAGATAATTTAGATAATTTCTTAAGGACCAGGGTATGAAGATGACCGGCATTATTCTTGCGGATTATACTCCAATCTTCTCTAGTCTTCTCAATAAAAGTTTTAATACTGTTGTTACTTTTTCCTCCTGTTCTCATTTTGATCAAGATTTCAGGAAGGTATTCGATTTTATACCTATTATTTTGGAAAGCTCTTAAAATAAAATCATAATCGGCGCTTATTTTAAATTGAGTGTCGAATGGCCCAATTTCATCATTAGTCCTTTTTTTCATAAATATTGTAGGATGGGGCGGCATCCAGCCCAAGGATAATTTTTTAAGAATCCCACTTTTCCAAATTCTTACAACTTGAGAAGTATTTTCCTTTTGAACATAGATTAAATCGCTATAAAGGATATCAGGATTATTTTGTTTGAATCGAATTCCAATTTTTTTTAATACTTCATCACTTGAAAAGATATCTCCGGAATGTAGAAGTCCCAATATGTCCCCGGAAGATCGGTCAAAGCCTTTCTGTAGTGCATGATAAAGTCCTTGATCTTTTTCAGAAATCAAAATGGAAATTTGGTTGGAATATTTTTTTAAAATATCAAGGGTGCCGTCCGTTGATCCTCCGTCAATAACAATATATTCCAAATTTTTATAGTTTTGAGAAAAAACACTTAAAAGGGTTTCTTCAATCTCATGTACATTGTTGAACACTGGCGTTATGAGCGAAATTTTCATTTAGATAATATTCTATCGTTATTTTGAGCCCATCTTCAATGGATACCTGAGGCTTCCAGTCAAAATCTTTAATTTTGGAGATATCCAATACTTTTCTCATAGTGCCATCAGGATAATTTCTATTAAAACCTAGTTTCCCCTTATATCCCATTAAATTAGCGATTTTTTCAGCTAACTCCATAATTGAAATATCTTCCCCAGTTCCAACATTTATAAAATAGGGAAGTTCTTTATCAGCTTGCATTAACCTTAGGCATGCTCTAGCAAGGTCATCCACAAAAAGAAATTCTCTTTTGGGATTTCCCGATCCCCAAACTTCGAAAATATTTTCTCCGTTATCCATAACCTTTTTCATCCGTTGGATCATTCCAGGAATTACATGGGAATCTTCTGGATGAAAATTATCTCCTGGTCCGTAAAGGTTAGGGGGCATAACCGAGAACCAGTTGCAGCCATATTGTCTTCTAAAAGATTCCACGGTTTTTAGCCCAGCAATTTTGGCGATAGCATAGGGCTCATTGGTTTGCTCTAACTCGCCGGATAGAAGATATTCCTCTTTTATAGGTTGGGAGCAATTTTTTGGATAGATGCAGCTGGATCCCGTAAAAAGAAGTTTTTTAACTCCGACTTTAAATGAGCCTTCAAATACATTGTTTTGGATAGAGAGGTTTTGTAAGATAAAATCTGCTCTATAGGTATTATTTGCTTTAATTCCTCCAACACGCCCTGCTGCCATAAAAACATATTCTGGTTTTTTTTCAAAAAAATAGTCCAACACATCTCGTTGCCGAGAAAGATCGAGTTCTTCCCTTACTGGGTGAAGGACATTTTTGTATCCTTGTTTTTTTAGCTCTCTAACTAAAGAACTTCCGACGAGGCCTCTAGAGCCAAGCACTAGGATTTTGCGGTCTTGCCTCATGTTGATTTCCTAAAGTTGATTCAAAGTATTTTAAATCGAATTGAACCATAATATTTGCCAGCTCTTCTACCGAAGTTTTGGCTTCCCAGCCAAGGATATTTTTAGCTTTGGTAGGATCTCCAATAAGTAGCTCTACTTCTGACGGTCTAAAGTACTTGGGATCCACTTTAACCAAAGCTTTTCCGGTAAGAGGATTAATTCCCATTTCTTCAATAGAATCTTTATGCCCTTTCCATTCAATTGGGATATTTACCGCGTTAAAGGCTATTTCAACAAATTCACGGACTGTGGTGGTTCTACCGGTAGCTAATACAAAGTCTTGGGGGGAATCAAGTTGGAGCATCTTCCACATTCCTTCTACATATTCCTTGGCATATCCCCAATCTCTTTTGGCATCTAGATTTCCCAAATATAAACAATCTTGGAGTCCTAATTTAATTTTAGCTGCAGCCATGGTTATTTTACGGGTTACGAATGTTTCTCCTCGAATAGGAGATTCATGGTTAAAGAGAATTCCATTGCAAGCATAGATCCCATAAGCTTCACGATAATTGATAGTGATCCAATAACCATAGAGTTTAGCGGCTGCGTAGGGGGATCTTGGATAAAAGGGAGTGGTTTCCTTTTGAGGAATTTCTTGGACTAGCCCATAAAGTTCACTAGTGGAAGCTTGATAAAATCGACAAGTTTTTTCCAATCCACAAATTCTAATTGCTTCCAATAACCTTAAAGTGCCCATTGCGTCTACATTTGCCGTGTATTCTGGAGTTTCAAAAGAAACTTGGACGTGCGACATAGCCCCAAGATTGTAGATTTCATCAGGTTTAATTTCTTGAACCAATCGAATAATATTGCAAGAGTCCGTTAGATCCCCATAGTGCAAATAAAAGTTTGTTTGGTAGTGGGGATCGATATACAGATGGTCTATCCGTTCTGTGTTAAAAGAAGATGATCTTCTTTTAATTCCATGAACCTCATACCCTTTTCCAAGGAGAAACTCTGCAAGATAAGCTCCGTCCTGTCCCGTAATTCCAGTGATAAGTGCTTTTTTCATTTTTTATTTTGCCTTGATCGAAAATTTTTTCTAAGTTTACATCAATTGGAATAGGTAAAAAAGAATTTTGGAATTTTTTTCTCAAGACCCATTCCGTTAAGAAAAAAAATAAGAGTTAACACAAATGCAAAAAAAAGCCTTGATAACGGGAATTACCGGACAAGATGGTTGTTATCTTGCCAAATTCTTATTGGGTAAGGATTATCAAGTAATAGGTGTAGTTAGACCAGAAGGTAACTCCGACTTAAATGGATTAAAATACCTAAAAATCCTAGATGATATAACTCTTATGCGTTGTGATTTATTAAATCAAGGGGACGTATTCAATTTAATTTCAAAATTTTACCCAGATGAAATTTATAATTTATCTGCTCAGAGTTCCGTTGGAGAATCTTTCCAAAATCCATACGAAACTATTAATTTTAATATAACTTCTGTTTTAAACCTTTTAGAAACTCTAAGAATTTTATCAGATAAAAGAATTAAGTTTTATCAAGCCTCTAGTAGTGAAATGTATGGAAAAGTCCCCAACCTTCCGGTTAAAGAAAATTCGGTTATTCATCCCCTAAGTCCTTATGCAGTATCAAAAGCTACTAATCATTTTACAACAATTAATTACCGAGAAGCCTTTGGAATATTTTCTTGCTGCGGTATTTTGTTTAATCACGAGTCATTTTTAAGATCTGAGAAATTTTTTGTAAAAAAAGTTATTAGGGATTCCATTCTTATTGCTCATGGAAAGAAAAACGTTTTAAGAGTTGGAAATATTGATGTAAAAAGAGACTTTGGCTTTGGGCCTAAATATATTGAAGCAATGTGGTTTATGCTTCAACAAAATGAGCCAGATGATTACATTATTTGTTCTGGCAGATCAGTTTCCTTGAAGGAAATAATCTATTGGGTTTTTAATTATTTCTCCATTTCTAAAGAAAGATTGGTGATAGAAGATTCCTTAATTAGACCAAATGAGCTATTTGATATGTTTGGAGATAATTCTAAGGCAAGAAAAATTCTGGGATGGAATTATAATTTTGATTTTTTTGAAGTCCTAAATATTTTAATAAAAGAAGAACTAGAAAATTTCCATGAAGCCGATAAATGTTTTTTATGACCATCAAATCTTTTCTCTCCAGCGTTTTGGGGGAATATCCAGATATTTTGTCGGATTGATAAATGAATTTCAAAAAATGGATTCCATTAGGTTAGAAGTCGGCGGTATTATTTCCGATAACCATTACTTAAAAGAAGTGGAAAGTTTAAAAAGAATTTCCTTTCCCATATGGTTTAAGAAGGGAAGGAAACAAGCATCTTTTATTTTAAATTCAAGTTATGATAATTTAAGAATAAATAAATTTGATATTTATCATCCGACCTATTTTTATCCTTATCTTTTGAGGAAGAGTTCCCCATATGTTGTTACAGTTTATGATATGATTAGGGAGAAATTTCCCCAAGATTCATCCAAAAAAAGTTTTAAGGTTGATGTGAAGAAAAGATTGGTAAAAAATGCATCAAGGATCATTGCCATTTCAGAAAATACAAAAAAAGACCTTATTGAAATATATTCCCTTCCACCTGAAAGAATTGATGTTATTTACCTAAGCACAGATTTAAAAGGGAATTTCAAAAAACCAACCATTAATAATTTACCCCAAAATTATATTTTGTTTATAGGGGAAAGAGCAGGCTATAAAAATTTTTCCCGCTTTATTATAGCAGTTGGAAAAATATTTTCCAAATTTAAAGATTTTTATCTGGTTTTGGGTGGAGGTGGGAACTTATCAAAATCCGAATTAGAGGATATTCATGACCTTGGGATTTCAAATCGAGTAGTTCAAAAAAATTTTTCGGATCAGGAATTGATTTCAGCTTACCGTAATGCCTCCTGTTTTGTTTTTCCATCTCTATATGAAGGATTTGGGATTCCGATTTTGGAAGCCTTCCAATGCCATTGTCCCGTGGTGCTTAGCAACTCAAGTTCCTTTCCTGAGGTAGCAGGGGAAGCTAGTATTTATTTTGATCCTTATTCCATAGAATCAATGGAAGAGTCGATTTTGAAAGTTATCGAGGATTCCTCGCTAAGAAGACAATTAATAAATCTGGGATTAGAGAGATTAAAGAACTTTTCTCAAAAAAGGGTAGCTCTTGATACCTTAAAAGTTTATCAAAAAGTAATATCTTAAAAGGTCATCATTAAATAATTGGAATTAGAGATGTCGAATCTTAAAATTTTTCTTAAGTCATTATTATTAAAATTGGATCGAATTAATAAAAAAGAAACCCAAATGATCTCTCTAGGAAGGTTGTTGGCCCTTCAACAAAAGAATATATTAGGAATTAATGACCTTAGTGACGTGGAATTCAAAGTTTTTTCCCAATGGGGAGATGATGGTATTATTCATTGGCTTATAAATAATATTGAAATCGAAAATGAGGTTTTCTTAGAATTTGGCGTTGAAGACTACACCGAGTCAAATACAAGGTTTTTGTTAATGAATAACAATTGGTCGGGAACTGTTTTCGATGGGGATAAATCCAATATAAATTTTGTAAAAAAAGATAGCCTATATTGGAAACACGATCTAAATGCTCAATGTTGTTTTATAACAAAAGAAAATATCAATGATTTAATATCAAAGAATGTAGAACATAAGGATGTTGGATTGCTTTCCATCGATATTGATGGAAATGATTATTGGGTTTGGAAGGAAATCATTGCTTTTTCACCCCAAATTGTTATTTGTGAATTTAATGGATTGTGGGGTAGTGATTTTCCTTGGGTCATCCCTTACCAGGAGAATTTCAATAGAAATAAAGCACATTTTTCAAACTTATACTTTGGAGCTTCGGTAAAGGCTTTGATCAATTTAGCAATTACTAAAGGATATGTTTTTATTGGCACAAATTCAGCTGGAAATAACGCATATTTTATTAGAAATGATCTTGAGCCTCAAATAAAAAATAAAATAAAGGAATATAGGATTTTTATGCCAAAATTTCGAGAGTCAAGGAGCAATAATGGGCAACTAAGTTATTTATCAAAGAAAGAAGCATTAGGACTTATTAAAGAATTAGAATTGATGGAACCGTTTAGTTTCAAACCAAGAAAGATTAGGGATATTTTCTCATTGGAATCAGAAAAAAATGAATGATTTTCCAAAAATAAAATTTCAGAATTTTCTTCCAGAAAATCCTTACCGTCTCAATAAAGGAGGAAATCGTTTTAAGGGAGGGTTTAAAGAAAATCCCAAAGAAATTCCGCTAGTTACAATAATTACAGTGGTCCTAAATGGGGAAAAGCACCTCAAAGACTCCATAAATAGTGTCGCCTGCCAAGATTATTCAAATATTGAATATATCATCATAGATGGGGGGTCCCAAGATAACACCTTGAATATAATTAAAGAATATGAAAATTTAATAGATATTTGGTATAGCGAACCCGATTTGGGGATCTACGATGCCTTCAATAAGGGAATTTCTTTGGCGAGAGGTGAGATTATAGGATTTATAAATTCCGATGACTGGTATAATCCCAATATTATTGGGCATGTTGTTGATATTTTAAAAAAAGAAGAATTTGATATGTTCTGTGGCAAACTCGCTTTTTGGAAGGAGGAGAAAGAATTATATAGGTTTCAGTCCAATCCTCAAAAGATGTCCTCTTTAATGAGTATTCCTCATCAAACCGTTTTTTTAAAAAAAGATCTCCATATCCAATGGGGGGGGTATTCAAACAATTTTAAGATTGCATCCGATTACCATTTTCTTCTTAATCTCTCAAAAAGTGGTTGCAAGATTAGAATTTCAGATAAAATAATTGCAAATATGCGCTTTGGAGGAGTTAGTTCCATTAATTTAATGCAAGCTAATGTTGAATTTTTAAAAATAAAAAACTTATTTTACCCGAAAAGGAAAATATATAATTACATCTTTTTTTTGAAAAGCTGTTTTAAATTTAAGATGAAGTTGCTGCTAGAGAATTTAGGGTTAAAAGAAATTATAAGATTTTACAGGAAATATATTATTCCCTTTTTTAGAGGGGATGTTACTTATAATTAATATATGAAAATCCTATTATCTAAAAAGGTACTGCTTCAAATAAAATTCATTTCCGATCAAACATTAATTATGCTTAAAATGAAAAACCAAAAGGATTTTTTTTTAATCAGTGCTTTGCTAAATATAGTTGCGGCAAAAAGGATACAAGGATGTTAATAAGTATTGTCACGCCATGTCGAAATGCAGGAGCCTATTTAAAAGAAACCATAGAGTCTGTTATTTTTCAAAAAGCGGTTTTGGAAAAGCGATGTAGACTGCAATATATAATAATGGATGGCCAATCTACCGATAATACAATGGAAATTTTGGAGAAATATAAAAAACATAATTTATTTATAATTTCTAAAAAAGATGATGGAATGTATGATGCCTTAGCAAAAGGATTTAGACTTTGCCAAGGCGAAATCATTTCTTATTTAAATGCGGGTGATTTTTATTCGCTAAGGGCCTTTGATGTTTTGTTGGACTTGTTCGGTAATAATAATAAAATACATTGGTTAACAGGATTAAAAGTTATTTATAATCTTAATTCTTCTATGACATCAGCAAGCGTACCTTTTAACTATCGCAAACGTTTTTTTGAGAAAGGTCTCTATGGGAGATATCTGCCCTTTGTTCAGCAAGAAAGTACGTTTTATTCTAAATATCTTCTTGAAAAAATAGATCTTGATGAGTTAGCAAAATTTAAATTGGCTGGAGATTATTATTTGTGGAAAACCTTTTCTAATTTTAAATCCCTGCATATAGTTTCCGCTTATTTAGGAGGATTTAAAATTCATCCAAATCAATTATCTTCAAATCTTGATTTATACTTCCATGAAGTCAAAAGGATTACAAGGACTCCAAATGTTTTTGATTATTTATTGTCAACACTTGATAAAATATTATGGAATTCCCCGCTTAAAATAAAAAAAGTATTTAATCCTAATAATCTCTTATTTTTTAACCATAAAACCGGAAATTGGGATTAAGGGTTAATTTTTAACCTTAATTTTTTAATGAAGAAATAAGCAATATTAACTAGTTTACCTGGTTGGGACATCCTTGTCTAAAAGTTTACCTTTGTCTAAGCAAAATCTTTCTGCACAAATAATTGAACCAAGATTTTTTGAAAAGAGGCTTTCACCTTTCAACAAAAAATCTTTATTAAAGAAAGAACTTTTCAAAACTATTTCTAATTTTTTTAGAAACAGCCTTTATTTTTTCTTCAAAGGTTTTAACTTATCTTAGTTTGGAAAAAGTTCTTTTTTTTTATTAAAAAAACAATTTTTTCTTTATCAAGAAAAGATGTTAATTATACAAAATAATAGCCCTTATCTTAAGCACCACAGGCATTTAGGAGAGAACAGAAAGACCTACTTGAAGATTTCCCTAATTCCTCAAAAAAGAAAGAATTAAAACAGATTTTTTTAATGATTAAAATATTTTAATATTTTCTCCGATCATCGCTAATTCTCTGGTCTTAGAGATTAACCTGTCTTTCTGTGTCAATTAACCTTTATTAAAAAAAACCAAAAGTTGGGACAGCGAATAATTGCCATATATAGGTTTGATAGAATATAAATACTTATTATCACACGTTAGGAATTTTTATGTTGCTACACAAGTTAAATTATTTTTCAAAAATAAAAAACATAATCAGGACCATAAGACAAAATTCAACAGAGATTGAATTCCTTCGGTTCAATCAGGGAGTGATACTTTCTAAAACTCTATCAGGGGCAGAAGATATTAATAAAGCGGAGTTCAAAGTATTTAGCCAATGGGGTGAAGATGGTATTATCCAGTTTATTTTGAAAAAGCTGAATTACCAGGTAGAACCTTCTTTTGTTGAATTTGGGGTTCAAGATTTCACGGAATCCAATTGCAGATTTCTACTTATGAAAGATCTATGGCGTGGCTTGATAATCGATGGTTCAAAAAAAAACATAGAATTTGTTCAAAAAGACCCAATATCCTGGAGATACCAATTAACCGCTTGTTGTAGGTTCATTAATCGGGAAAATATAGAAGAAATTATTCTTCAAAATGGTTTTGGCGGGAGGATAGGAATTCTCTCCATTGATTTAGATGGGAATGACTATTGGATTTGGGAAAATATTAAAAATGTTTCACCTGATATTGTTATTACTGAGTACAATAGTATTTTTGGAGCAAATAGAAAGGTTACTATTCCTTATGACAAAGATTTCGTTCGTACTAAAAAACACAGCTCTAATTTATATTGGGGCGCTTCCCTAGCAGCTTTGAATGATCTTGCGGAAAAAAAAGGTTATTTTTTGGTAGGATGTAATTCAAATGGAAATAATGCATTTTTTGTAAGTAATAATTTTACGGGAAAAATTGAAAAAAAATCCCCTTTGCAGGCTTTTAGAAATGCTAGCTTTCGGGAAGCAAGGGATAAAACAGGGAATCTCATCTTAACAAATCAGCTAGATGCTATAAAATTCATTGACCATATGGCGATTTTTGATCTTGATGGGCAAAAAGAAATTAAAATTAGGGACTTGGTATGAAGATTGGAGATCGTCTTTTATTTTATAAAACCAGGGGATCAGGAGGAACCTACTTCCAGGGCCCTTATCCTTCTTGGAAAGAGGCTAAAGAAAATTGTAAGGGATACAATGATATTAATTTGCTTCAAAATATTTTTGAGAAGTCCGTGGAGGCACGAAAAAAAGGTATATATGAACGTGATTCAGTTATATTCCCAAATCCTAATTATAATTTTACCCTCCTAACCCTATTGTTTTCCTTAAAGAAAAAAAATATCTCGGTTTTGGATATAGGTGGTGCATTTGGTACAGCTTATTTTAATAATTTAGAGTATCTTAGGCTTTTTGAAAAAATAAATTGGGTTATTGTTGAGCAAAAGCCACTAGTTGGTCTTGCAAAAACTGTTGATGTTTTTCAATCAGTTCAATTTTTTGATTCGATGGAAACTGGTTTTGACATGGAATCTGTTGATCTAGTCTTACTATCTGGTTCTCTTCAATATATTGAATTTTATAAAGAAATTTTGGAAAAGATCAATAATTCTAAGGCTGCATATTGTATTATAGATAGGATTCCCTTGTTAGAAGGTATAAAGGGGCCAAGGATTTTTAAGCAAGTCGTTTCTCAAAGTATTTATGATGCGAGCTATCCAATTTGGATGCTATTGCAGAAAGATTTAAATCAAATACTTGGAAATTACACTCTGTTCAACTTCTCTCCTTCTCTGGTTGATGGCAAAATGTATACAAATAAAGGAGGAGTGAAATTTTTTCAGTTGGTTTACAAGAGTAATAAAAATTATTGGGGTAATGATGTTTGAAAGAATTGAAAAAAATGGTATTTTATATGCGGAAGTAATTTGGAAGGACTTCTCTCCTGAAAAAACGAGATTTATGTCCTCTCCTGAAAGATCATTTCAATTTGGGGTAGTAGCCCATGAGGCAGGATATGAGGAACCTCCACATGATCATAAAAAAATTGAAAGAGTTATTTCAGATCTTCAGCAAGCCATTTTTGTAATTTCGGGAAAACTTTTGATTCGTTTTTTTATTGAAGAAACTGGAGAAGAGTTCGAAAATGTTACGTTGGGCCCTGGAGATGCAATTTGTCTTGTGCATGGACCTCATTCAATTTCTACACTCGAAAGGGTAAAGTGTTTAAGTGTAAAACAGGGTCCTTTTAGGGGCGATGAAAACGATAAAATAATTTTGAATAATGTGAGATGAATATGATTCCAGTTTTTGAACCTGATTTGGGGGAAGAAGAGATTGAGGAAGTTGTTAAGGCTCTTAGGGCAGGAGAAATATCTGGGTCTTTTGGCCGATACATTCCTGATTTTGAAAACGCCTTTTCGGAATTTGTTGGATGCAAATATGGTGTAGCGGTGACTAGTGGAACAACTGCTCTACATCTCGCTGTAGCCGTATTAGAACTAAATCCAGGTGATGAAGTTATAATAAGTACATCCACCAATATAGCCACGGCACTTGCCGTGTATCATAATGGTGGAATAATTATTCCAATAGACTCGGAGATGGATAGTTGGAATATGGATGTGTCACTCGTTGAGTCCCATATCAATGAAAAAACAAAAGCTATTATCCCTGTCCATTTATTTGGACATCCCGTGAAAATGGACAGTTTAACAGATCTCGCAAAAAAATATAGTCTTACTGTGATTGAGGACTGTGCGGAATCTCATGGGGCTACTTATAAGGGGCAGAAAACAGGATCCTTTGGCCACTCAGCTTGCTTTAGTTTCTATGCAAATAAGATTATCACCACAGGGGAAGGAGGAATGCTTACCACAAATGATCAATCTTTGGCTGAAAAGTATAAATATCTCAGAAATCTCGCATTCGGAAAACCAAGATTTTTCCACAAAAAAGCAGGTTTTAATTTTAGAATGACGGGATATCAGGCTGCGATGGGATTGGCCCAAACACGTAAAATTGAAACCATAATAAAGGAAAAAAGACGAGTAGCTCATATCTATAACAAACAACTTGAATCCTTAAGTGACTACATCCAATTGCCTATTGAACAGAAAGATTCTTACAATGTTTATTGGATGTATGGCATTGTCCTTAAAGATAAAACCAAGATATCTAAAAATCAAATGATGGAAAGTTTAAATAATTTAGGTGTTGAGAGTAGAAGTTTTTTTTGCCCAATTGGACAACAACCTTTTATTAAAGAAAAGCAGGGAAATCGGTTACCTGAAACCCCCATCGCAGATAGATTATGGGAGAGGGGATTATATCTTCCCTCGAGCCCTAAGTTAAGTGAAGTTCAGATTAAGTTTATTGCAAATACAATAGAAAAAATCTTAAAAGAAAAATAATGAAAATTGCTGTGGTCCTTGAATCTTCAGATCCTCTTTCTGGTGGTGGATTCACTTTTCAAGAAGATTTGTTCATGCAAATTGCAGAAAATCATTTGCATCTTAAAAATGAATATTGCATTTTCCTTTCCAAAAAACAAATGCCAAAGGTTTCAAATAATATCAAAAAAATTGAAATTATTCCTTTTAAAATCACCCTACGGGATAAAATTTTAAGATTATTAAGAAGAAATTTTAAATGGCCTAGATTACTTTTTAAAATTAAAACAAATCTTGAAAAAAAATTAAGGAGAAATCAAATTGATATATGTCTCTTCATTACTCCTCAAATGAATGTAGTTGAATATCCTTATGTCACAATTGTTTGGGACCTTGAACACCGAATCTCCCCTTTTTTTCCTGAAGTTTCATCAGGGGGGGAGTGGGATGCTCGTGAAAAAGGCAATCGCAATGTTCTACAAAGGGCTATGGCTATAATTATTGGAAGTGATGTTGGAAAAAATGAAATTGAAAAATCCTATGGTATTTTTGAAAACAGGATATGGAAACTACCCCATCCTACTCCACGCTTTGCCATTATTCCTAACAGGGCTGAAAATCCATCTGAAAAGCTTTTGATAAAAATTAAGGACAAAAAATTTTTATTTTATCCTGCACAATTTTGGGCTCATAAAAATCATTTTAATTTGATTTTGGCTTTTAAAAAAGTTGTTGAATTAAAGAAAGATGTTTACCTTGTTCTAACAGGAGGTGACAAGGGTAATCTGCATTATATAAAAAGTATTGTTTTAAAGGAAAAATTAGAGGATCGGGTTATTTTTTCTGGATTTGTTTCAAGAGTAGATCTGTATTATCTTTACAAAAATGCCATTGCACTTATTTATCCTTCTTTTTGTGGGCCAGAAAATCTTCCCCCTCTAGAAGCGATGGCACTAAATTGCTTAGTTTTGGCATCTGATATTTCTGGGGCGCGAGAACAACTAAATGGATGTTTTATAGGTTTTAATCCTTATTCTATAGATGACATGGCAAACACCATAAGTAGGATATTAATAAATGTTAATACTTATAACGAAATAAAGGAAATAGCTCGCAAGCGTTCTGAATCTTGGACATCTAAGGAGTTTGTGGAGAATCTTGATAAAAGAATAAGCCTTTTGGAACCTTTGAGAAAAACTTGGTTTTTCTAGAATTAATCATTTATTTATTAATTCGAGTCCCAAGTTTTTTTGGAATGGCCATTAATTGATATCTGGAGCACATCTTACATAAGTCAGAAGGCCAATTTTTTCTAAAATTTAATTCAAGTTATTTAGAATAATTTGATTAAGTTGATGGGACCTCAGGAAAAAATTATGAGATTTCAATGTCCTTTTTTGACCTTCTTGAGCAATAGAGTTGCATTGCTTAGGATTTGCAACTAACCATTTTATTTTTTCAATCGCCTCGTCAATATTTTTATAGGTTACCACTTCAAAATCAGGTTCAAAAAACTCTCTGATATTTTTTTTGTGATCCGTTAAGAGGCAACTCCCTACTCCCGTAACTTCAAACATTCGCATATTGCAGGCATATTTACCCGCTATCTCGGCATGGATGTTAAATCCTATTTTAGACTTACTTAAGGATTTATACATCTCGATTCCATATAGGGGGGGCTGGATATTTTTAATTATTTTTCCGGGATATTTTAGCGATTTTGGAAATTCATTCCAATTTTTTGCTCTAGAAATAATTGGTAACTTATCGGCTAAATTTTGGAAAGTAGCTTTTTTCATTGCACCATAAGTTAAGTAGGCTAACTGCTTTGCTAATAGAAAATTATTTTTTTCAAGCTTAGAATGAATTCTCATTTTTATATCAAGATTTAGCAGTTTTTGAATAAAAAGGATTCTTTCATTATGAAATCCTTTTCCGTGAATTAGTTGACCTGAAAAGAACAAATCCGTTTCGGAGAAATTATTTTTAGTATCGAGATGTTGTAAAATGGAAGGTTCGAATGGGTGATCCAATCGAAATGCCTTTATACCCATTTGTTTAAATTTTTTTAAGAAACCTTCATTGCAAGTCAGAATATAATCAAATGTTTTTAATACCGGAATTAAGTTTTCAGAATAAGGAGCACAACACCAGCCAATTAATTGACGAATGGTTGGAATTTTTTCTTTAATTTTCTTTATCCATCCAATGGAATATAAATCAAGGGATATTTCGAATAAAATTACATCGGGCTTTATTTTCTTCAATTGTTCAAGAACAATTTCAAAGCCTTCACATTTTATTCCATTCTCTTTTGCCCAAGAATTTTGAAGATAAGTAGCGTTGGAAAATATTTCGAACGCTTCAATTCCTTGCTTTCTTAAATTTATTTCGAAAAAATTACTCCAGGCAAAAGAATCCTCTGTGAGTCTTTTATAATGTTCCTGATAGGATATTTTTTTAGATTCAGGATATCGCAAATAAAAATCCTTTAGATAGTCTGAATAGATTGTCGATATTTTTACAAATTTATAACTCATTTCTGGAGTTTCCTTTAAAGTATATTTAAGTTTCTAATGAAAGTTTTGACCCTGATAAAACTTATTATTCCTTTGTTTTTTTTACAATAGTAATTTCCTACTCCTCCAATGGGTAGTTTTATTTCATTTCAAACCGTCCAATCCAACTTATTTATTTCACCAGAACACCAGTCATTAAAGCGGAGATTTTACAATCATATTAATAACATCTCCAGCTGCGATAAAAGCCTATTTTTCAATTGTAATTCCATTAATAATGGTTGTATTTTTTCTCCATTTTGGGCACCACCTACTCCTAAAATAGGGAAATTTTTCAAAGATTATGCTCTTACAATATTTTCTTGGCTTTCTTTAAATTTACCACGGGTGTCGACAATTCTTTTTGAATACGTTTGAATTAGTTCATAGTCAAATTTGTCGTGGTCGGTCGTTAGAACAACACAGTCATAAGTTTGTAATTTTTCTCTGGTTATTTCGACACTTTTTAAATCAAGATGGTGATTTCTCATTGGAGGGAAAGCAGGAACATGTGGATCAGAATATTCTACTTGGGCACCGGATTTAATTAATTTCTCCATTATAACTACAGATGGAGATTCTCTCATATCATCTACATTTTTTTTGTAGGCAATTCCAAGAATTAGAATTTTTGCGCCATTCAAAGATATTTTTGATTTATTTAGCGTAAAGTTAACTTTGTCCATGACATAGTCTGGCATTGAGTTATTAATTTCGCCGGCCAATTCTATAAATCGAGTGTGGATACCATATTCTCTTGCCTTCCAGGTTAAGTAGAAAGGGTCTATTGGGATACAATGTCCTCCAATTCCAGGTCCAGGAAAATAGGGGATAAAACCAAAAGGTTTTGTAGAAGCAGCATTTATTGCTTCATGGATATCTATTCCCATTTTATCGGCAATGATTTTCATTTCATTTACAAGTCCAATATTTACTGAGCGATGGATATTTTCTAAAAGCTTAGTAATCTCGGCAACTTTGGTTGAACTTACCGGGACTACTTTTTCAATTATTGAACCATATAAAACCATTCCCACCTCAAGGCAATTTCTGGTAATTCCCCCACAAATTTTGGGAATTGTTTTAGTGGAGAAATCTTTTCTACCTGGATCTTCTCTCTCGGGGGAGTAAACAAGGTAAAAATCCTTTCCGGTTTTTAAAGTGGAGATACCTTCAAGGATTGGTTTTAAAACTTCCTCCGTGGTCCCAGGGTAAGTGGTACTTTCTAAACAAATTATTTGATCCCTTTTTATAAAGGGGGCGATGGATTTAGCGGTATTTTCTACAAAGCTTAGATCTGGTTCACGATATTTATTCAATGGAGTAGGGACGCAGAGAATAATAGCATCTGTTTCCTGAATTCTTGAATAATCTGATGTCGCCTCAAATCCTTTTTTCCTGGCTTCTCTTATTGAGGTTTGGGAAATATGTTCAATGTAGGATTTTCCTTCATTTAAGAAATTTATTTTATTTAAATCAATGTCAAATCCAATTACTTTAAAGTTTTCCTCAGAAAATCTTAAGGCAAGAGGAAGCCCAACATATCCTAAACCTACAATTCCTATTTTAGCTTTTTTATTTTTAATTAAGGTAATTAAACTTTCCATGTTACCAACCATCCTTATCCATGATATGTTATAAAAATGGATTTTATAGATTTAAAAACTCAATATCAATTAATAAAAGAAAAAATTCACCAAAGAATATTTAACGTCATGGAGCACGGGCAGTATATCATGGGTTAAGAAATTTTGGAGTTAGAAAAAAAAACTCCCAGATTATGTAGGCGTTAAAAACTGTGTTTTAGTATCCAGTGGGACAGATGCACTTTATATGGCACTTTTTGCCTTAGGAATAAAATCTGGCGATGAGGTTATAATTCCAACCTTTACTTTTTTTGCCACAGGAGAAGTTATAAAGCTTCTTGGGGCCAATCCAATATTCGTGGACTCAGAAGACACGTGTAATATTGATCCTTTAAAAATCGAAGAAAAAATTACTTCCAAAACAAAAGCAATAATGCCCGTAAGTCTCTATGGGCAGTGCGCGGATTTTAGCAAAATAAATGAAATCGCCAAAAAATATAATTTGCCAGTAATAGAGGATGCTTGCCAAAGTTTTGGCGGGACACATTTCGGAAAAAAATCATGCAATCTTTCAATGATGGGCTGTACCAGTTTCTTCCCCTCTAAACCATTAGGATGTTATGGAGATGGTGGAGCTATTTTTTTAAATGATGATAAGCTTGCTGAAAAAATGAGGCAAATAAGGATCCATGGACAACAAGGTAGATATAACCATGTAACTCTAGGAATAAATGGAAGACTTGATACACTTCAAGTGATTAGCTTTAAAAACATTGTGCAACAAATCCTTATTTTAAATACTTTGATAAATCCAAATTTTTTCTATTGAAAAGGTATTGAGTCTTACAGCTATTTTTCTGGAATTCTCTGAAATTTTAACTCCTACCTTTAGGTTCTTTAATGTAGTAAAATACTTCCGAAACTTGCATTATTTAAATTAATTTTAGGATTTTGAGCTAGTTACATTAAGGGTTTTTTTCTTTAGGTTTCCATAAAATCTGAAATTCATTTCTTTGAGAGAATATTAAATCTTTACTTGGAGAAAAATAGTAGTCCTTAAAAGTTTTTCCATGAAATTTTTCCAAAATAGAAATAGGAATGGGTCTTTGTCCATTGATACTTGTGAGGACAAGTGAATTTTCAATCACATTTTTAGGGATAAGATTTAAGGCCTTAAGAGTAAATCTTTCAGAACCAGGATATCCTCCAACTAACCATTGGGTTCCAATAAATTTGGCACCGGTGATGAAAACTGCGCCAGGTGTCTCACCTGTAAAATCTAATAACCCTGTTTCCCAAGTTCCTTCAAAATGGAAAAAATTTTTTTTAAGAGAAACGATATACTCTTTAAGTAATATATCCACAAATATGGGTGAATTTTTTCTTCCGACAATTACCATTTCAGTTTGTTTTTCAATAGAATTCCCTAATCTGTAAGGTTTTTCAAATGCATCATAAAATAAGATATCAAAACTGATTTTCGAAATCATCAAAATAAAGATCTGAAAAAAGAATTGACTGCCGAAGGTAGTCCTTTGATAGTATATTAGAAGCATAAAGGAGGCTACAATAAAAACAGTCGAACCAAAAACATTATAAATTAAAGGATTTCCACTTCCAAAAGAATAAGCGAAAGAAAATAGAAAAATAAAAATTGGCAATATCCATAAATTACCTAAAGATTTTAAATTGAAATTTTGTGATTTAAAAATAACTGAACTAAATAAAAAATTTATTAAACATATAATTATAAAGGAAACAAAAAGCAAAACAATCCCATAGCCCAAAGAGATATTCTCACCGCCCTTGTAATAGGGGTTTAATTTGAAAAAGATTGTTAAAAATGCAATTAAAGAAACTATATTTAAAATGAAAGGAGATTTATCTTTTAATTTACGAATCGTTATAAAGTATATGACATAAATTATTAGCCAAATATAACCAAATGCATTTTTTGTTAAAATAAAATAAGGAATCCTCAGGATGTCCTTTAATGCTGAGTAACCAGCAGAAGTAAATCCATGGGACCCTAATGAGAGTAAGAGATCGTGACCTAAAAGGATTTTATTCAAAAATGCCTTTGGCCCTTCTTCAAAAACCATCACATGAAAAATCAAAAAAAACAAAGACATCAGAAAAGAAACTTTTATTAAAACAAGTTTCTTTTTGGGGTGACCAAAAAATTCAATCCAAAAAAGGGCCAACAAAGCTAAAGCTATAGCAGAAGTGGGTTTTGTTAAAAAAGATAATCCACCTCCTATGCCGATAAGGGTAGCACCAAAATAAATACTGAAGAGCTCGGCTCTTTTATTCTTAAGAATAGGGAAACAAGAAGCAATCAAACCCGAGGAAACCAAAAAAATGCTTACAAGATTTAACCAATTATAACTTGGGGAGGGTAGCCACCAACCATAGTAGAGCAACGTTGTTAAAGTAATTAATGAAATATTTGCGGTTTTTTCAAAATTATCTACATTTATGTTTATGTGATTTTCTAAAAGATTATTAAACAAATATCCGAAACCTAAAGATAGAAGTATTAAAATGGAAAACCCTAAAACCCTAAAACCATAAATACTTCCATTTACCGCTTTATATAATAGTCCAGTATAAAATCCAAATTGGGTAACTGACGCACGAATGTCCTCTGGTCTTTCAGCGGAAAGTAAATAATAACTTTCATCTGTTAAATCAAAGCCTCTATTAAAGTTTATTATGAGTTTTGTTGAAACTAAAAGTATTAAGATGATTGGGATAAGACATATTGTTTTGTTCAATTTTTCAAAGAATGATTTGAACCTTTTTAATCCGTCTGTTTTAATTTCCTCTTCCTCTTTTTTTAAGACAAGAATGATTTTATTAATTTTATTTCAAGTGGTCTTAAATTTTTAATCGTCATTAGAGCACTTTAAGAAAACTAAAGTATAGGGAACTCTAAGAAGGTCCTTTCGTATATCAAAATTTATCTTTTTAAAGAATTTTTTCATTAGATTTAAATATCCCTCTACGAATCTTACATTTTTTCCTCGGTCGAATTCTGCTAATTTTCTTGCAATAAACTCTTGGTTTTTAATAAAGCAAGTCTCCAAACATAACAATTTTCCTTTTTTTGTTAGAAGTGGACCTATTTTACTGAAAAGGAGCTCTATTTCTTCGTCGTCGAGGTGGTGCAATACCCCCGAAATTATAATTCTGTCGAATTGAATGTTCTGGAAATCAAATTCTTTTATATCACTATGAATAAAATTATAATTTCCCTTTGTGCCATATTTTTGAATAGCCGATTCAATATAGTTTTTTTGAAAATCAAAGCCATAATAATTAATATTACAATTTAAGAACTGAACCACATCTCCAGGTCCGCATCCAACATCTAAAATATTCATACCATCCTTAAGATCCATCATTTCAACAAGGATGCGTCTAAGCTTTCTAGCACCTAAAAGATTTTGGAAAGCAGTGTAGATAAGTGGATTTTCGAGAATTTTTCTCATTCCATTTTTGATTTGAGCCATCGATGAGTTCCTTGAAAATTCCTCAATTACATTTGAAATTTTGAGTTTAAGATTTGACTTAGATTTTGTAAATCTTTTAAACTTGGCGAAGATTTAATTGGGCTCTAAATGGAAAGGAATTAAAAAATGAAAGGAATTATTTTAGCTGGCGGAAACGGGACCCGCCTTCACCCAGTAACATTGGGTATCTCAAAGCATTTACTTCCAATTTATGACAAGCCAATGATTTACTACCCTCTATCTGTTTTAATGCTAGCAGATATTCGAGAAATTCTAATTATAAGTACACCAGATGACCTACCCCATTATAAGCGGCTCTTATCGAATGGATCTCAATGGGGATTAAAATTAAAATATGCAGTACAGTTATTACCTTTAGGGATTGTTGAAGCCTTCTTAATAGGTGAAGAGTTTATTAAAGATAATTCGGTATGTTTAATTCTTGGCGATAACCTTTTTTATGGCCAAGGGTTTTCTGAAATGCTTAAAAAGGCTGCAAATCTAAAAACAGGCGCATCAATATTTGGTTATCCAGTTAAAGACCCAGAAAGATTTGGTGTGGTGGAATTTGATGCCCTCTTTAAAATCTTATCCATTGATGAAAAACCAATTAAGCCAAAATCCAATTATGCGATAACCGGTCTTTATTTCTACGACAATAATGTTGTGAAATCTGCCAAAGAATTAAAACCCTCTAAAAGAGGTGAGCTTGAAATAACCGATCTAAATCGCATTTATCTTGAAAGAGGAGAGCTTAATCTTATTCCCTTTGGGAGGGGATTTGCTTGGCTCGATACGGGAACCCATGATTCTTTATTAGACGCAGGACATTTTGTTCAAACAATTGAGAATAGACAGGGAATAAAAATTGCTTGTTTAGAGGAGATCGCTTTAAATAAAAATTGGATAAGTGCTAATTTGGCCAGGAAATCACTTGAAAGGATAAAAAGCTCTTCTTATGGAAACTATCTTCAAAAAATTTTGGATATCAAAGAAAAGAAAATCGAATCAGATTCATATTTTGAATATTCCTTTTTTCAAAATATGAACTAGTTGAAACAAATGTAAGAGAATATGACAAAATTATAAATATGGAATATTAGTTTCTCATCCAGAATTCCAGGATAATACCAAAGATTATCAGCCTCTGGCTTGGATAAACTTTTTAGAGACGACGCTTTTAGGCTGAAGATATTCAAGAACTGATGCAGGAATCGGTGGAAAAAAGATTTAATGACATTAAGGCCCCACGTCAAGTTGAATGGTTTACTGATCGCGGTTCGATTTATCGGGCCTATAATGTTCGAGCACAGAGTAGAAATTTGAATCTAAAATGTTGCTACATAGTTGCCTAAAGTCCAGAAAGCAACGGAATGTCTGAAGCATTGGTGGGAACAATCAAAAGAGATTACGTTAAGGTCAATGATTGATACTCAGTTGAAGAGGTTTTGAAAATGTTGCCAGAATGGTTTAGGGATTACAATGAAGTGGCAACGCGCTAGGCTTTTGGCGTTAGATGTCTGGCGAAATATAAACATTTATGAGCAAACAATCGGTAGCCCGAATTGGGTGCTAAAGCAAATCTATCAGTTAATTAAAATGATATCAAAAAATACCGTTCCTAATCTTATGCTTTAATTTTGCTAGGTTGTTTACTGCAAAATAAGGTAGATGTTTTAATAAATAACAGCGAATTTTCCAATTAAGACTTCTTAAGTCTTCAATCTCCTTTATGTTAGAGATTCGAAATTCATACAAATCAGGAAAATTGGAAACAATCGGCTCTTTAATATACAGCAGGGTATTGTATAAATACCAAGGTTCAATATTTTTAAAATCTTTTAATTTTTTTCGAATAAAATCAAAAGGAATATAGCCATGATTAAAAAATTTTTCAGCCCAATAAGAAATTTGTTGCTCATTAAGGTGTTCAACTCCTCCTTGGCCAGGAGTGGCAGCGGAAAATAAAATTATATCAGAATGATTTATTATATTTTCAATAAACTGTTCAGCATATTTTTTTTCCAAGTGTTCCGCAACTTCAAGGGATATAGCAAGATCATATTTTTTTGGGGTTCTAAATTTTTTAGAAAGATCATATGGTCTAAAAAATTTAGGATCTATTAAAAGATTTTCCTTTTTTACATAATCCCCATCAATTCCAAGAAGTTCATTTACGCCTAAAGAAGCAAAGGCTTTAATCCATGTCCCATTTCCACAGCCAAAATCAATAAGGGAGTGGGGTTTTAAAAGGTTAAATATCATTTTTGATATAATTTCGGCTGAGGAATATGAACCATCCTTGATGGAATTGTAATAAGTACTATTATAGGGGGATTTTATTGTCAGATTTTTTTTCAAAATATTATTCTTCTAAATTAATGAAGATCATTTATATCAATGATTTTTAAATAAATAAATTCTTTTGTTGGAGTTCTCATTTTTTTTCTTTACTTATGCTTTAAGTCACATTGCTAGCAACCTTTTTAAATTAATATATATTTCACTGTACTTCTCATGCCAAGTGCCTAATGGCGAAACCTTCCTATAGCCTTTAAATTAATCCAGTTACATTTCAATAACTACTTTTTCTGAATAGTAATCGCTAACGTTCACTAAATCTCTTTTAATTTCCCCACCATGGGGCATAATCTCTCATTGATTTTGAGTCTTTAGGTGGCCTTGTAGCAAAATTGGAAATTTAAATTTCTTCCTAGTGCCTAAATACTACATCCCTAATAATTCCACTCGCGACCATCCAAATCAAAATTTAGGATAAGTACATTATGGGGACCATTTTGAATATAACCTGGGTCAAAATATTAATTAATTATTCAAGATGGAAAAGAAGTCTGAATCCAAGCAAAAATAAAAAATCAAGGTTGCATTTTATTCTACTTTTAAGATGTTTACATGGCATACCCTCATGGTAATCTATTTTGTATAATTTAAATTAAAAGCCAAATAATGAAAAAAATAGCAATCTCAACTATAACGCCTGTTTATTCGGGAAAGGATTATCTTGAAGAATTAGTTAACAGTATAAAAAAAATGAAAGATAAATGGGAAAATGAGAATGCTCCACTTGATTTAATTGAGGCCATTTTTGTAAATGATGATGCAAAAGATAGATCCTTTCAAATTTTAAATGATTTAAGAAAAAAATATCAATGGGTTAAAGTTTTTAGTCTATCAAAAAATTTTGGTCAGCATCAGGCAACCATTGCGGGAATCTTAAATAGTTCAGGTCAGTGGATTGTAACCATGGATGAGGATATGCAGCACGATCCCAAATTCATTCCATATCTTCTTGAAAAAGCCGTTGAAAATAACAATGATATTATTTATGTAAAACCAGAAGAAGACGTACACCAATCATTCCTAAGAGATTTAGGGTCAAGGGGCTATAAAGGTATCGTTGAAAAGCTAACAAGGAATCCTCACGTAAAGAAATTCAATAGTTATCGCCTTGTAAGAGGAAGTATCGCAAGAGCAGCTGCAAGCGTTTGTACCTACCAAACATATTTTGACATCTCATTGTGTTGGTACACGAATCGCATTCAATCTGTATCTCTTAAATTGAAAGACAGAAGGTTTATAGAAACAGGTAATAGTGGATATGATCTTAGAAAATTATTTTCACATGGAAAAGGACTAATTATTAGTAATGAAGCTAAGATACTGAGAGTAGGTGCCATCATCGGAGCCTTGGCTCTTATGCTAAGTTTTTTTATATCTCTTTATCTAATAATAAAAAAGATATATTTTCCAAATTCTATTCCTATTCAAGGTTGGACATCAATTTTTGTTACATTACTTTTTTTTGGCGGATTACTTTCATTTTTAATTGGTGTGGTTATTGAGTATATTACTATGATTTTACTTCATATTCAGGGAAAGCCAACATTCTTCTCAATTGACAGAAGTTCAGACGATATTCTAATAACCTATTTTAAAAAAAATGAAAATTATTAGGGTTAAAGATTTTCAGAATAAAGAAATATCAATAGCTCTTTTTGGTTTTGGACTTATAGGTGCAAATATTGCCAAAAAACTAATTGAAAACAATTATGCAGAAATGAATGATATCGCTTTTGATTGGTACGATCTAGGGTTACAGAAAAAAGCAATAAGGGAAATTATAAAAATCCTTCATACTGAAAACGTTCATCTTATTTGGTCAGCGGGCAATGCTTCTTTCTTTGCCACAAGTGAAGAAATTCAAAAGGAAATGGAAACTTTTGAAAATATTATTAATTTGTGTCTCGAGCTCCATCGTTGCCAAAAGAAAGTAACATTCCATCATTTCTCATCTGCTGGAGGTCTTTATGATGGACTTGTTAATATCGATAGCCAAACGCCTTTATGCCCTAAAAAACCTTACGGATTCGGGAAGCTAAACCAAGAAAAAAAGCTCAAAGACTTTTGTAATTTATTCAATATACAGATCTATAGGCCGACCTCAATTTATGGACTAATTAGAGAAGGCCAAAAAATGGGGCTTGTTTCTATTCTTGTTAAAAACGTATTACAGTCAAATGAATCAATAATATATGGTTCATTGAATACGCTTAGAGATTATGTTTTTATAGATGATATCGTTCATTTTATTATTACAAAAATTATGAGGACAAATTTTTCAATAGGAATAAGTATTCATATACTGGCAAATGGTAAGCCAACTAGCATTTATGAAGTGATTAGGATTATAAAAAGAAATATAAATAAAAGTGTCTACTTGAGATATGATTCTAAAAATATCAATGATCAAGATATTACCTACTCGGAAGAAGTTTGCCCAAATGAATGGTTTCCTACAGAATTGCAAACAGGGGTAATTAAGATAATTAAAGACTATTTTCAATATGGTGGAGTTTTTTAGTAATTAATTATGAAAGATATTACTATTTGTAATTATTTAAGAACAATATATCTCTAGGACCATTCAATTAGTTTGAGAAGAATAGAGAGGATTCAGGTAATTGGTTTTTAACCACCTTTGGTATTCACCATTTGATATATTTTGGGTCCACTTTTGATTATTAAGGTACCAATCCAGGCTATATAAAAGGCGTTCTTTGAAACTTTTTTCAATTCTCCAATTTAACTCTTTTTTTAACTTTATGCAGTCAATCGCATACCTCCTGTCATGCCCTTTCCTATCGGATACAAATGTAATGAGGTCTTTTGGATTTTTATTTAGGAGTTCACATATTTTGGTTACCAGGGCCAGGTTGGTAAGCTCGTTTTCTCCACCGATGTTATAGGTTTCTCCGAGTCTGCCTTTTTGCAGAATTAGGCGAACTGCTTCGTTATGGTCATCCACGTAAATCCAATCGCGTATATTTAACCCATCCCCGTAAACTGGAATAGGTCTGTTATCTAGGGCATTTATTATGGTAAGGGGGATTAGCTTTTCTGGAAATTGATATGGTCCAAAGTTATTGGAGCAGTTAGATATGGTAATTGGTAATTGGTAGGTATGAAAATACGCCTTAACCAAATGATCAGAAGATGCCTTTGAAGCTGAATAAGGAGACCTTGGATCATAAGGTGTTTCTTCGGTGAAATAACCTGTAGGTCCAAGTGATCCATAGACCTCATCAGTTGAAATATGATGAAAGAGTTTATCTGAAGAATCCTTCCAATTTTGTTTTGCTGCTTCTAAAAGAGTGAAAGGTCCCAGTATATTGGTTTGAATAAAAGGCGCTGGCCCATGAATGGATCTATCTACATGTGACTCGGCTGCAAAGTGTACTACGGTATCTATATTATATTGGGAGAATACCTGGTTAACTTTTGGTGAGTCGCAGATATCCCCATGGATAAAGGAATACCTGGGATCATTTTCTAGATCTTTTAGGTTTTCCAAATTCCCAGCGTAGGTGAGCTTATCGAGATTTATAATCTTTCCGGAAAAATCCTTTTTGGTAAGGAATAGGCGGATAAAGTTGGAGCCGATAAATCCGGCTCCGCCGGTGACTAGGATATTGGTGAGTTTTCTCATAATATTTCAAAAATTATATTAGCCAAATTATTATCTACCTTTTCCGAGTAAAAGAATTCGAATGGTTTTTAAAACGATGGAAAAATCCAAAAATATGGAAAAGTTTTTAATATAATAAAGATCATACATTAGTTTTTCCTTGGCATCTTCCACGCTGGCGCCATAAGGATAATTAACCTGTGCCCATCCGGTGATACCTGGTTTCACCAAATGTCTAAGGTCGTAAAAGGGAATTTCTTTTTCCAGCATCTGGGTAAATTCTGGGCGCTCCGGCCTTGGTCCAATAAAGCTCATATCCCCCTTTAAAACATTTAGAACTTGGGGAATTTCATCGATTCGGGTTTTTCTGATTATATTGCCAATCCATGTTATACGATCATCTTTTTTAGAGGCCCAAACCGCTCCATTTTTTTCTGCTTCTACTTTCATGGAGCGGAATTTGAATATTTTAAAGTTTTCCCCGGCGAGACCCTTTCGCCATTGTGTATAGAAAATAGGTCCTTTGTCGGTCAGTGTTATTAAAATTCCAGTTAATAAACAGATGGGCAAGCTTATAATTAAAATTACTAGAGATAGAAAAATATCAAAAGCTCTTTTAATTCTTTGGCCTATTTTTGAGTGCAGCAGATGAAAGCCTTCATTAATGGCAAACCATGCCTCTTTCAAATCATTGATGGGTACCTTAAACCAAAAGATTTCATAAAAATCAGATAAGGTATAAATCCTAACACCTCTCAGTCTTAATGCCATAAGTTGTTTCATTAATGATTCATCTTTAGCATCTGAGTTGAAAACAACACCCGAATAGGAGAAAGTGTCATAGTTTATATCATCTAAATAAGTCACCTTTTTTGGAAGCGAATAGGGAGGAGAATCGCTGATAAGGGAAAAGGAAACTTCACAGGGTAATACTTTTAGATCTTCAAAAAAGTTTTCAAAAGATTCTTTTTTGCCAATCAGCAAAAGTTTAAGGGACTTCAGCTTTTTGGAATACGAACGAAAAGCAAAGGCCCTGGTTCCAAAGGTGTAGATCCAAAAGGAGAAAAGAGAAAGGGGCATAATTCCTCTTCCAAAGTACTGGCCATACCATCTTTGCTGCCCAAGAATAAAAGAAAGACTAATAATCCCAATAAAAGAAAGCAACAGGGCCATAAAGATTCGCAGGGAAATCCCGAGTGCCCTTAGCTCAATATCAAGCCTATATAAATCCAAAATATAAAAAGAGAGTAAAAGGATGCCAGCGACGCACCAGAAGATATAATGCTCAAAGTAAAATTCAAGTCCTCTTAGCCGTGTACTAAAATAAAAGCATAAAATTATTCCGGCCATGTCAAACATTAAAAGAGAGAGCTTCCTTAAATACCCTAGTTTTCTCACATCCCAGGAGGAATCTAAGGGAGAATCAAACGTATTTTCTATTATAGTTTGTGACAAGGATAATCTCCTGATTAGCTTAAATTGTATGATTAATTATTAAGAAATTAAAAGATGCAGGATGTTTAGAGTTAAGATTGATAAAATTCTGATTTAAAAAAATTAAAATAATTCTTGAATATTTTTCCCGTTTGCCGACCGTGAAAAATCTTTTCGTTTTATGATAACATTATCCACAGCATTAAGGTATTGATCTTTATTCTTGGATAATTCAATGATTTTATCGCCAATTTCCTTTTCATTATTTTGAAAACCAAACCCCAAAGAATTATCAATAACAAAATCACTCATTTCTCCTATAGGAGAAACTATGGAGGGGATTCCAGATCCGATATATTCATAAACTTTTGTAGGGATTGCAGTTTTACCTATTTCATCATCCGTTAGAAGACCAAGACCCAAATGGCATTTGGCTAAAATTTCTGGAATTTCTTTAAATGATTTTTTACCAACGAATTCAAGGTTTTTTAGCTTAGAATCTATTAATAAGTTTTCTTTTAATCCATCCCCAATAATCAGAAAACGGATTTGATCAGTGTGATTTTGAATATAATCTGAAATTTTTATTAGGAGTTCTACGTCTTGGAATCTTCCGAGGGTACCATGATGGACAACTGTAAATTCTTCGAACTTTTTTGTATTTGGAAAAAAGTTTTCACCAAATCCATTTCGGAAGAGGGTAATCTTTTTACCTCTATATTGATTTTCGAGTTTATTTTTAATACCATTTGAAACTGTAATTATTTCTGAATTTTTTAATATAAAATTTGTTAAAGTTTGAACAATTTTTCCTATTATTCCATTTTTTTTAAGAAGTCCTGATTGAAAAAAAGCCTCAGGATAATCATCCCTCATATCAACAATTAATTTTTTTTTCTGCAAGGTTAAAATAAAACCAATTAAAAGGAAAGAAATGAAGGGGGGCAAGCTAATATATACTCTTTGAAATTTTATAAATTGAATTCGAAAAGAAATTTCAATACCCACCAAAATTTCTTTAAATATTCTGAGAAGGGGAGATTTTTTGTTAGATGCCAATCTAAAAAAGGTATTTAATTCGTTCGCATGAGGAAAATTATGTTTAGTTATATTTAAAAGACGATATTGATAATTTTTATTTAAGGAATCTATAAAGGATTGTGTCCTATATTTTGAAGGGGCAAAACCGGGTGTTATAAATAAAAAATCATATTTTTTAGGATTCTTCACAATATTCTCTTCACCCTGCTTTAGTTTTAAATACTTGATGATAGTACATCATGTGTTAAGTGATATTTAATTTTTGTTTTTGGACAATAGAATTCCCCAGACCCAGAATTGGGGAGATCTATCCTTTCCCCATATTTTGAAATCCATCCAATTTGTTTTGCAGGTACTCCTGCCATTAAGGCGTAAGGCTTAACATTCTTGGTGACGACAGCACCAGCAGCTATAAAACAGTATTCCCCAAGGGTTACCCCACAAATTATGGTGGCATTTGCACCAATTGTTGAACCCTTTTTAACCTGAGTGGTTTTATACTCATCCTTTCTGATTATTTCCGATCTTGGGTTGATTACGTTGGTGAAAACCATGCTTGGCCCACAAAATACATCATCCTCTATAATTACATTGTCATAAACTGAAACATTATTTTGAATTTTTACGTTGTTTCCAAGTAAAACTTTATTTCCAATGAAAACATTTTGTCCTAACGAACAGCTGTTTCCAATTTTTGCTCCTCCACAAATATGAGACCAGTGCCAGATTTTTGAATTTTCCCCAATTTGGGCACCTTCATCTATAATTGCGGTTTCATGCTTAAAATAATTCATTGAGGTTATCCCTTTTGTTGAAAAAATTAGGTCGGGAGGGTGTTGTATTTCTTATTTCTTCAGCGATAATTATTGATTTTTTTGCCAATTCAAGTCCAAAAGCTCCGTGAGAGAGAATTTGCTTATAAACCTCTGTATGAAGGTCCGTGAATCCGTCTGAAAACTCAATTTCTTCACCATTTATTCTTATTGACCTAAAAGTGGTCATATTTTTTTCTTGAGCTTTTTTGGGTAGTTGATTTTTATCAATTGAAAGTTTCCAGTTTACTTGTGCTTTTTCAAGCTCTAAATATCCTGAATTTGTTTTATCAGTTTTCTCATAAACTTCATTTTGTTCAACTCCACCAAAAATCCAGGTAAGCATATCAAAAAAATGGATGCCTATATTAGTGGCCAGCCCTCCTGATTTTCTTTGATCTTCTTTCCAAGTTTCAAAATACCAAGGTCCCCTTGAAGTAATATAGGTTAGATCAATTTGGTATTTTTCCTTAAGGGGGGTTGTGTCAATTTTTTCCTTTAGTTTAATTAGAGAAGGGTGGGTCCTAAGTTGCAAAATATTAAAAACCTTTTTGCCTGTTTTTTGCTCTAGGTTTTGTAAATATTCAATTTCTTTTAAGGTTAAAACGAGTGGTTTTTCACAAATGGCATGACAATTATTTCTTAAGGCACATCGGATATGGTCAAAGTGTAGGTAATTGGGTGTGCAAATCGAAAAATAATCGATTTGATTTGATTCTATAAAAGATTCAAATTTTTCAAAATCTTTAAAATAGGCAATGTCTTGTGAATAACGATCTAAAATACCAACAGAATCAAAGGGGTCGTGAGCACAGACAATTTTATTTCCGGTATCCTTTATTGCTTGAAGATGTCTGGGGGCAATATAGCCACCTACTCCTAAAATTGCGAAATTTTTCATAAATTAGGCCCTAAATATATTTTCGTGATTACCTTTATATTTACCACGGGTATCGACAATTCTTTTTGAATAATTTTGAATTAGTTCATAGTCAAATTTATCGTGGTCTGTCGTTAAAACTACACAGTCATAGGTTTGTAATTTTTCTTGGGTAATTTCAATACTTTTTAAATCAAAATGGTGTTCTCTCATTGGAGGAAAAACAGGAACATGGGGATCGGAATAATCCACATGGGCACCTGATTTAACTAATTTTTCCATTATAAACACTGAGGGAGATTCTCTCATATCATCCACATTTTTTTTGTAGGAAATCCCAAGTACAAGAATTTTTGCACCGTTCAGAGATATTTGTGATTTATTAAGAGCAAAATTAACTTTGTCCATCACGTAATCTGGCATTGAGTTGTTAATTTCTCCCGCCAATTCAATAAACCGTGTATGGACACCATATTCTCTAGCCTTCCAAGTCAAATAGAACGGATCAATAGGAATACAATGTCCTCCAATTCCAGGGCCTGGAAAATAGGGGACAAAACCAAAAGGTTTGGTGGCGGCCGCGGAGATAACTTCGTGAATATCTATTCCCATTTTATCAGCTACAATTTTAAGCTCATTTACAAGACCGATATTAACAGAGCGATGGATATTTTCCAAAAGCTTGGTCATTTCGGCAACTTGAGTGGAACTTACCGGCACCACTTTTTCTATAATTGAGCTATATAAAACCATTCCAACTTCAAGACAGTTTCTCGTAACACCACCACATACTTTGGGAGTAGTTTTAGTTGAGAAATCCTTTCTACCTGGATCCTCTCTTTCAGGTGAGTAAACAAGATAAAAGTCCTGCCCAACTTTTAAATCAGAGATGCTTTCAAGTATTGGTTTTAAAACCTCTTCGGTCGTTCCAGGATAAGTGGTACTTTCTAGGCAAATTACTTGATTCTTTCTCAAAAAAGGAGCAATGGATCTTGTTGTATTTTCCACAAAACTTAAATCAGGCTCTCTATATTTATTTAATGGAGTTGGAACGCAGAGAATAACTGCATCGGTTTCTTGAATTCTTGAAAAGTCCGATGTTGACTCAAATCCCTTTTTTCTGGCCTCAGCAATTAAGGAATGATCAATATGTTCAATGTAGGATTTTCCCTCATTAAGGGAATTTATTTTTCTGGAATCAATATCAAATCCGATAACTTTAAAATTTTCTTCAGAGAATCTTAAGGTAAGAGGTAGGCCAACATAACCTAGTCCTACTATCCCAATTTTTGCCTTTTTATTTTTTATTAAATTAAATAAACTTTCCATATTAACAACCATCCTTTTCCATGATATTTATTTTCTATGAATACAAAAATGGATTTTATAGATTTAAAAACCCAATATCAATTAATAAAAGAAAAAATTCACCAAAGAATGTTTAACGTCCTGGAGCATGGGCAGTACATCATGGGTGAAGAAATTTTTGAGTTAGAAAAAAAACTCGCAGATTATGTAGGCGTTAAACACTGTGTTTCAGTATCCAGTGGGACAGATGCACTTTATATGGTTCTTTTGGCATTAGGAATAAAACCCGGAGACGAGGTTATAATTCCAACGTTTACTTTTTTTGCTACAGGAGAAGTTGTAAAGCTTCTTGGTGCTAAACCTGTTTTTGTTGACTCAGATGAAACATGCAATATTGATCCCTTAAAAATTGAAGAAAAAATTACTTCCAAAACAAAAGCAATAATGCCGGTTAGTCTTTATGGGCAGTGCGCGGATTTTACTAAAATAAATGAAATCGCCAAAAAATATAATCTGCCGGTAATTGAGGATGCGTGCCAAAGTTTTGGTGGGACACATTTTGGAAAAAAATCCTGCAATCTTTCAACTATTGGCAGTACCAGTTTCTTCCCCTCTAAACCTTTAGGGTGTTATGGAGATGGAGGTGCCATTTTTTTAAATGATGATAAGCTTGAAGAAAAAATGAAACAAATTCGAATCCATGGACAGCATGGTAGATATAACCATGTAACTCTAGGAATAAATGGGAGACTGGATACACTTCAAGCAGCAATTTTATTGGCAAAACTTGAAATTTTTGAAGAGGAAATAAAAAGAAGGCAAGAAATAGCTGCTAGATATATTAATGGTTTGAAAGATTTGGTTCAATTTCCAACGATTAAAAAAGAAAATACTTCGGTTTACGCTCAATTTACCATTTTAGTTGAAAATCGAAATGAATTTCAAAAAAGATTAGATGAAAAAGGTATACCTACTGCAATCCATTATCCAACTCCCCTACATAAAATCAAGGCGTTGGATTATCCAATAGAGGATTATCCCATTGCTGATTCTTATTCTCAAAAAGTGCTAAGTCTTCCCATGCATCCCTATTTAAATGAAAAGGATCAAGATAAAATAATTAAAACAATTAAAGATTCTTTATAGTTTCCAAAATTTTTTCCGCAGAATTTCCATTTCCAAAAAGACCCTGATTAAAAATTATTGGATATTTAAAAAACTCTAAAGCTTCAAAGATTTGATCTTCGTTTGTACCTGTTAATCTGGCATAATTATTTTCCAAAAGTTCAACCCATTCAGTCTCTTCCCTTAAAATTATGCAAGGTTTTCGTGAAAAATAGGCTTCTTTTTGGAGTCCACCAGAATCAGTTAAAACTAAATCAGATTTTTCTATCAAAGAAATCATATCCAAATAACCAACCGGATCAATGATGGTGATATTTTTTGGAGAGAACCCTAATTCATTTAAAAGTTTTTTTGTCCTTGGATGAAGTGGCAGAATAACCATTTTATCAATGGCAATTTTTTCTAATGTGGAAAAGAGGGATCCTAAAATCTCTGGGTTATCAGTGGTTTCTTGTCGATGAATGGTTGCTAAAAAAAACTTCTTATCAGTAATATTTAATAAATCAGGAGAAATTTTTGCTAATTTTTTATAAAAAATAAATGCGTCATACATTATATCCCCAACTTGCACTACCCTTTGCTTGTTTGAATTAAAAATGCCCTCTTTTTTTAAATTTTCCACTGCTGTGGGTGTAGGACAGAACAAAAAAGTTGAGACCCTATCGGAGAGAATTCGATTAATTTCTTCCGGCATCTTCATATTAAAGGATCTAAGTCCTGCTTCCACGTGGGCAACTGGTATATTCATTTTAGAGGCCACCAATGCACCGGCTAGAGTTGAATTGGTGTCCCCATAAACTAGGACAATTTCCGGTTTTTCCATTGAAATAATTTTTTCTATTTCAATCAGCATTTCACCAGTCATTTGTCCGTGGGATTTTCCACCAGTGGAAAGATTATAATCTGGTTTGGGAATTTTCATTTCTTCAAAAAAAATCTCGGACATATTCTTATCGTAGTGCTGTCCTGTATGAATAATTTTTTCTAAGAAATCTTTGGAATAATGATCCCTCAAAATTCTTGATAAAGTAGCTGCCTTTATAAATTGGGGTCTTGCCCCGAGTACCGTTACGATTTTTCTCATAATTTAGTAAGTTATATTAAAAAGGTTGGACCATCTAGCTGCATTGAAAAAACGCCATCTTTGATTTAGGTTTTTTGAGTTATAAATTTCTTTCATTTGGGCTTTATTAAAGAAAGAAAGCAAAAGGGGAGAATTGAAAACTTCTTCTTCCATCTCATTTTCATAGGATCTTAACCAGGTTTTATCAGGAGCAGCAAAACCGAGTTTACACTTACGCCAAGCAATTTTTCTCGGTAGATCCGAATCAAAGCTCTGTCGTATAGGAAATTTTGTCCAACCTGAAACAAACTTTTTATCTAAATTCATAGACACTGAAGTCTCTATAACTCGATAGTCCATAAAGGGCAATCTGGCCTCAACGGAATGTCTCATGGAGTTTTTATCTGCGTAGCGGAGAAGGGCGGGTAGAGAAGATAGGAAAATTTCTTTATGGTGAAACTCAAAAAGATTTGTGGTTATTAATTTTTTTCTAAAATCTTTATATTTTGGAAAGTCATGGGGGTTAATTAAGAGTTGAGAATCGCCAATCCGATTGGAGAATATCTTTTTAAAAATTCGCTTAATAGGGACAATTGGAATCCCATCTTTATTATTTTTTAATGTACCAATATATTCTTTTAAAAATCGAAGGGTTCCGTAATTCTTTAAATAAAGTTTTAAAAGTCTCGGAAAATAATGTTTATACCCCAGAAGAATTTCATCGGCCCCCTGTCCATCTAGCATTACCTTTAAACCTAATTCTTTTGCTTTTTTGAAAACAAAATACTGCATGAAAATCGAAGGGCTTAAGAAGGGTTCCTCTTGAGTTAAAATAACTTCATCAATATTTTGAATAAAATCTGTTGGATTTGGCTCCACCGTATGAATGTCCAAATCAGAATAATTTGCAAGCAGATTGGCAAATCTAGATTCATCGGTTTTTTTCTCCAGAGATTTCCCATGGATGGCCATAAATTTCTCTGTGGAATTTTTGTAAAATTTGGAAGCGACTGCTGCGACCAATGAACTATCTAATCCTCCCGATAATGATGTGCCTACTTTTACATCTGAACGTAGGCGTAATTTTACGCTATCAATAAAGGTATCTTTAAAAGATCGGGAAAAATCTTCCTGGAGTTGGTAATATTTTTTTATCTCATAAGTGAATTTATTAAGGTTAAAGACTAAATTATGGCTTGGAGGTAGTTTTTTAATCCCATTAAAAAAAGTTTCCTCAGAGACATTTAAGGCCCCAAAAATAAGATAGGATAAAAATTCCTCTGAATTTAAAATATTTTTTTCTTGTAGAGGAAGGAGTTGTTTTATTTCGGAGGAAAATCCAAAAACTTTTGAATTTGAAAAATAATAAAAAGGCTTTACTCCAAATCTATCCCTGCTACAAAAAACAATTTTTTCTTTTTTGTCCAATATCGCAAAGGCCCACATTCCGTTAAATTTATTTACACATCCTTCACCCCATTTATCATAGGCGGCTAGAATAACCTCAGTATCAGTTTTAGATTTAAATTTATATCCAAGTGAAACTAGTTCTTCCCTTAATTCAACATAATTATAAATTTCTCCATTAAAGGTGATCACATATCTTTCCAGATAAGACATTGGCTGTTTGCCATTATCGGAAAGATCTATAATTGAAAGTCTTCGGTGCCCAAAGGCAAGATTATTTTCTAAAAAATATCCCTCACCATCGGGCCCTCTATGATTGGCAATATTGTTGATTTTTTCAATTTCTTCAACGGCAACAGAATTATCTTTTTTTATTATCCCTGAAATTCCACACATTAATAATTACCCTAAATTAAATTGGGGGCATTATATGCACTAAGAAGTACTTTCTCCTGCATTTCCCAGCAATATAAATTTTTCGCATTTTTTAAATTGGGAAGCAAGTCATGGGGATTAATGGAGTCGGTTTTTTTGATCGCATTAATAAGTCCCATTTCATTTATTTGTTCTGCAACAACACCTAATTTCCAGGTTGAAACCAAATTACTCAATTCTAATAAATTTGATGCAATAATTGGTATTTCAGCCTGGATACATTCAAAAAGTTTATTTGGCAGGCAGTAATTATAACTTAAGCAATAATTTTCAATAAGTACTAATCCCCAATCAGCGCTGCTGGTGTAATCCATTAATTCATTTTGGGATACTGCCTTATGAAAAAATATATTGGAGTAAGTTTTTGATGCGTTTTGAATTTCAAGGTCCATGGGCCCATACCCCATAAAAACAACAGAATATTTATTTTTATCAAGTTTCTTGAAAGCTTCCAAAATATGGGGAATTCCGCGGCCCTTGGAAAAACCGCCCTGATAGAGAAAAATTTTGGAGGTTTCGCTTATCCCGAATTTTTCCCTGAAAATATTTTTTTTATAGAAAGCATTAGCTTTTGGAGGGCAATTTAGAACAATTAATGGCCTAGGTATTTTATACTTATCCTCATACCACTGGGCAATTGATGGGCTGACATTGATTGTTTTATCGACAAATCTTAAGGAGATTTTTTCAATAAGAAAAAAATATAAATTGGAAAGTTTGCTTCCTACTCGCTTGGAGCCTAGTTCATGAGAGTCATAAATTAACTTAACTTTTGGTTTAAGAAATTTTGCAGCTAGTCCCAAATGAAGGGTTATAGCATCATTGCAATGGATAAAATCAACATTTTTTAGGCATTTTATAATTGTAAAAAGGAATTTAATTGAAAGGACTAAAAACTTAACTCCATGAATTCTAAAATATTGATTATACTTGAGAATGAAATGATTTTTGATGAAAGACTCTTTTGAGTTTACCGAAATAAGAGTTACATCAAAATTATTTTTAGTAAGGGAATTTATTTCTTTTTTGACCCTTGAGTCGTTGTCAATTGGATTGGTTAGCAAAACTAATATCTTTTTCATCATAATAAATTATTGGAGGTCGGTATAGGCACTTAAAAGTACCTTTTCCTGCATCTCCCAGCAATACTCATTTTTCGCCTTTTTAAAATTGGGAAGTAAGTCGTTAGAGTTTATTGTGTCAGTTTTTTTGATTGCATCCAGAAGTCCATTCTCAGTGTTTTGGTCTGCCACGATACCCAAATTCCCCGTGGAAACTACTTTACTTAATTCTTTTAAATTTGATGCAATGATAGGAATTTCTGCTTGTATATACTCAAAAAGCTTGTTTGGAAGGCAATAATAATTATTCAAACTTGTATTTTCATTTATAACCAATCCCCAGTCAGCACTGCTAGTGTAATCCATTAATTCATTTTGGTTTACCGCTTGATGAAAAAATATATTGGGATAAGATTTTGAAGCCTCTTTAATTTCATTCTCCATTGCGCCATATCCCATAAAAATTACGGAGTATTTTTCTTTATCAAGTTTCTTGAAAGCTCTCAAAATATAAGGAATTCCACGCCCATTATATAATCCTCCCTGGTAAAGAAAAATTTTTGAGGTCTGGTTTATCCCAAATTTTTCCCGAAAAATATTTCTTTTGGGTGTTGATCCCAATTTAGGAGGACAATTTAAAACGACTAAAGGTTTTGAAATTTCATATTTATTTTCATACCACTCAGCGATAGAAGGGCTAACGGTAAAAGTTTTATCAATAAATTTAAACGCAATTTTTTCAATTATTGAAAAATAAATGCTGGAAAGTTTATTTTTCCCTTGGTCGGATGCGAGTTCGTGAGAGTCATAGATTAAATTAATATTTGGCTTAATAAGCTTGCCAAATAAACCTAAGTGAAGTGTCTGAGCATCATTGCAATGTATGAATTCATTTTTCCAAATGAGTTTTAAAATTTTATTAAGGAATTTAAGTGTTAGGATTAAAAAATTTATTCCAGGGATTGGAAAAAAAATAGGACTATTTCTGATGATATGATGTTTTTCTAGAAAGGTTTCTTTGGAGTTTAAGGAGATTAGGGTAACGTCAAAATTATTTCGGAGAAGACTTTTAATTTCTTTTTTGACTCTAGAGTCTTTATCAATTGGATTTGTAAGTAAAATTAAAATAGCTTTCTTCACTTAATTTTGTCTTTATGCTTGTTTATAATTTTTTCTAAATAATTAATATGAGATTTGGTCCATTGGACAGTAGTATTGAGGCCATCTTGGAAATTTACCTTTGCTTTGAAACCCAAATCTTTTTCAGCTTTCTCAGTTGAGCCAAACCTTTTTCCAGATGTATCCCAATCTCGTTTAGGCAGGAGTTCAACCCCGTTTGGATTATTTGTGAGTTTACAAATTAACTCCGCCCATTCCCTGATAGATACTTCTAATCCAGTGGCGATATTATAAACATCTCCAGGTCTTCCTTTTAAGGAACAAGCTATTAAACCACGACAAATATCATCAACAAAAATAAAATCTCTGGAAGCATCTCCTCCATTATGAAGGGGTAATTTTTCTCCCTTTAATGCTTTGTAGATGAAAGTTGGTGTAACGTTTCTCCAAACGGTATGAATAGTTCCACGCCACTCTCCAGCTCCCAATACTTCTCCAGGGCCATATACATTTTGAAAACGGGCCCGAACTGTAGGAAGTCCATGCTGTTTATTAAAATATACCGAATAGTATTCACCTATTACTTTTGAGATTGAATAGGGGCTATCTTGTACCACTGATAAAGGAGTTTCCTCAGTAGTAGCTTCTGCGAGATCAAAGGTTTTTTTAGCTGCAGAACAACCCGCTGCAGAATAAACCATTTTTTTAAGATTTTTAAAATCTTTCATATGATTCATTAACTTTAGGGTGGTTAGGGTATTGTTCTCATGGTCTTTGATTGGATCGAAAATTGAACTCTGATTCCCATGAAAGGTACTCAAATGAAAAACATAATCAAAAGTATCATCAAGGGTACTTAGAATTTTATCACTCGCAATCGAGCCTAAAATAAATTTTATCCGGGAATCCTCCGGTAAATTTTCTTTTTCAGAGGAAAGAAGATTGTCTACCACCCAAATTGATACATTTTTATTCTCGTTAAGAATCATTTTAACAAGATTACTTCCGACAAAACCGGCTCCACCAACAACTAAAATTTTGGAATTATTAAAATCTTCCATTTTTACATCCTTGCGTGATGATGATTTTCTGCTTTTAAGTGAGTGTAAGTTTGATCAATTCCAAACTCCTTATAGTAATTTATTGCCGAGGCTATTCCTTCTTCTAGGGGAGTTGATGGTCTCCAGTTAAAGTCAGCTACAGTTTTGGAAGGATCGATTAGAATGGTGAAAACATCATCTTGGCCTCGTTCACGAACTTCCACATTGGCTTTTTCAGGCATATTAAGCGCTTTAATAGTGGCATCATAAAGTTCTTTTATGGAATAATCAGATCCGGTGGAAATATGATAGTAGCCTCGTTTCCCTTGTCCGTGGATTGCTTTTTCAATTACATCAACTAAATCTTTTATATAAATAAAATCTCGACGTGTATCCATTACAAAACAATTTTTTCCGTTGGTTAAGCGAGAAAAAAATGTTGGAAGTGGACCACTAATATTTCTTGGCCCGTAAGCATTGGCCAAACGAAAAGATTGAAAATCAAGACCACTTAATTCAATATATTGCTCCCCACCTGTTTTTGAAATTGCGTAGGAACTTCCACCAGCATACTCTGCTGAAAAAAGAGGATGTTTTAAAGTGATGGGTTGTTCAATGGGTTTTAATCCATAGCAAAGTGCCGTTTGGAAATAAATGATTCTTCTGGCCCCAATATGTTTGGTAGCTCGAACAACATTGATTGTGCCCATTACATTAGTTTTAACATCTTCTTCCCAGTCATCAGGATTTTTATAGGCAGCAGCTGCATGGACAACTACTTCTGGTTTAAATTTATTAAAACAATCCATAGTAAAATTAGCATCTGCTATAGTTCCTTCAGCGATGTGAAGGTTTTTATGGCTCCTTAAATTATCTCTTCTTCCAGTAGAAAAGTTATCAATTACGAAAACCTCGTGCCCCGAATCTAGTAATCTGTCCGCTGTATGAGATCCTACAAAGCCCGAACCTCCAGTAATTAAAACTCTCATTATTTCCTCCTAGGTATTTAATAGTTCTTTAAATTTATGATGTTTGTCGAAAAACTCTCTTTGCCATATTTCCAAAGATAGAAGGCCCCATATTTTTCTATCAAATTGAGATTGATTATCTATTTCTTCCATAACCCTCTTATTTGAAATGTATCTTCTTTCTTTAGCTGCTTTAGAACTCATAATATCAAAAACAAAAGATTTAAGGTCTCCCTTCATCCATTGATTTAGCGGGACTGGAAAGCCCATTTTATTTTTTCTATCAAGGATATCTTGGGGCAATAAATCTTTAATCGCATTAGTGTAAATTAATTTTAAAGTTCCGTCTTTAAATTTTATATCTGCAGGCATGGTTGCAGCAAATTCAACAATTTTTGGCTCAATTAAAGGTACCCGTGATTCAATACCATGTGCCATACTCATTCGATCCTCTACCTGAAGTAAACCTGGCAAAAGAGTTTTGAAATCAAAATGTGTCATTTTATCAAAGTAGGATTCCTTTCCAACATTTTCTCCATTAAAAATTTTTTTGAAAGAATCAAAGGGTTCATATTCTGAAAATTCATTCCAATTAATTTCTTCTCCAAGAGTTGGCGATCGATTGATTAATTGGAAATATCGACTATCCATTGGCCCAAATAATCCTTTGGAAAAAAAATCTTTAATTAAAGGTTTGTAATTTGCAAGTGCCCCAAGATTTGGAATAATTGAATTGTAGCTCACTACAAAATTTCCATTATTTAAAGTGCCCTCAATTGCTCCTTTTATGCATTGTTCAAAGTAGGCCAGTAAATAACGGGTATAGCCGCCAAATATTTCATCCCCACCTTGTCCTCCAAGAACTACCTTACGGTGCTTTGAGGCAAGTTCGGAGACACAATATTGAGGAAAAGATCCTGGCCCTGCAACTGGAAAATCCAAATGATAAATAACTTTTTCAATTTTATTTTGAAAATCAACACTAGTAATATTTCTCTCATGCAGTTCCATACCGTGCATTTTACACACAGAACGCGCATAAGGTGATTCATCAAAAAGCTCTCCTTCATTGGCGAATTTTCCAATAAATGCACAAACATCTTTTCCAGTATGTCTTTTTGCTAAAGCAGCAATTGAGCTTGAATCGATACCACCGCTTACATAAGCGCCTAAAGGAACATCGCTACGCAGGTGAAGATCAATTGACTCATCAATTAAGGACCTTAGATTTTCCTGAAAATATTTATGACTTCGAGTCCAGTCTTGAGTGTAATAAACCTCCCAATATTTATTAAAATTTAACTTTCCATTTTCAATTAGCAGATAATGGGCCGCTTTAAGTTCATTAACCCCCTTAAATGGAGTTTTGTGACCAAGATATAACTGAAAAGTTAAGTAATCTCTTAGGGCAGTGTCTTCAATTTCTAACTTAGGAATAAATGGTAGGAGTGCCTTAATTTCTGACGCAAAATAAAGGGTATCTTCTACGATAGTATAATAGAATGGCTTAATTCCAAACTGATCCCTTCCACAGAAAAGTCTTTTATTTTTTTCATCCCAAAGAGCAAAGGCAAACATTCCTCTAAAGTGTTTTAAACAATCCACTCCCCATTTAAGGTAGGCAGCAAGAATTACTTCGGTATCCGAATGAGTTCTGAAGCTGTAATCATTTTGGAGCTCTTTTCGAAGCTCAATGTAATTATAAATTTCACCATTAAATGTAATTGTACAGCCAGCTTCATTGCTCATAGGCTGTTTACCTGATTGTAGATCTATGATGGCCAGACGTTTATGCCCAAACCCCACATTTTCTTTTGGATGAATCCAAATTCCTTCTCCATCAGGACCTCTATGATGTTGTAATAGGTTCATTACCTCTACATTTTTTTTAAGTCTGAAAATTTTGGATTGGTTTAAATTAAACCCACCTGAAATGCCGCACATTTTTATCCTTAAGAATGAGAGCCATTATTTTGTAACTCCAAATTTTATAACCAATTTCGTTTAATCAATCAATTCCCAGATATTTAATTTGCCATGCTAAAAATTTTACCTAAATATATGTTGGTGTTAGAAAAATTAAATATTCTAGTTCTTCATAAAATGGGCGATCCAATATCTTGGCGGACTGCTATTAGGGATTTGGAATTTATGATGCCAACCTATGCGCCAGACCATAATTATATAATTCACGCCGCAGATATGCCCATACCTGAATTTATAAAAGAGATCAGTTTTCATGGAATAATTTTGGGGCCAACTTTTCTTTGTACCAGATATAGTTCCAAGCTATTTAATAATATTTTGCGCGACTATGATTTTATTCGCACCTCAAATGCTTCTAAGATTGCTCTTCCGCAAGATGATTATGACTGCAGCGCTATTTTGGACCGTTGGATGGTCAATTGGGGCGTCGATTTATTGTATACTGTATGTCCGAAAGGATGGGATATCCTTTATCCAAAATATTCTCGCGTTGGAAAAATCAAGCTTGGATATACAGGTTATATTTCAAACGATTGGATTAATTCTTGGAAAAGGCCAAAACCTTTTGATTTACGTCCGATCGATATTTCTTATCGTGCTAATAAGTTACCACCCAACTTTGGACGTTTAGGATACACCAAAGGAGAGATCGCTGATTTATTCAAAGAGAAAATGAAAGGCTTCGGGTTTAAAATGGACATATCAACAGATCTCAAAGATATGATTCCAGGTAAAAGATGGCATGAATTTATAGAGAATTCTAAGTTTTGTATTGTAACCAATAGTGGCAGTAGTCTTTTGGATCCAGAGGGTGAATTTAGAAAAAAAGTAAAAGAGTATTTAATCTCTAATCCTGAAGCTCCTTTTGAGGAAGTTGAAAAAAATTGCTTCCCAGGGGAAGACGGTAAAAATATTTTTACAGCGATTTCTCCACGTAATATTGAAGCGGCTTTGGCCGGGACGGTACAATTAGCGACACCGGGGGAGTATAGCGGCATTTTGGAGGAGGGGCGTGATTATATTAAGCTTGAAGCAGATTGCTCTAATTTATCTGAAGTTACCGCTTTAATGAGAGATAACGAAAAAGTGGCTCTCATTCAGAAAAGTTGCAAAGAGGCGGTTTTGGGCGTTAAGAGTTTGCGATTTGAAAATCACGTTCCTACTATAGTTCAAAAAATTCAAGATGGTGTAAATCTCAAACCGATACAAGGATCTTCAAATGAGTTAATGGAAAAGGCCATTAGAAGATACAGAAATGAAGTCCTTAAAAAAGAGAGTATGTTTTGGCAAAAACAAAGATTTTTTTCTAAATACGGAGGACTCGCAATTAAATTTGGAGCGAAAAGGATAAAAAATCTTTTTTATACGAAACAGCAATGAAGATTGGAAAATTAAATTTATTAATTGGAATAGTTTTAATAATAGGTTTTCCTACAATTGGTTTTTCCTCAGATAAAGCCCGTTTTTTCTCCATCACAACAAAATCCAAATCTTTTTTTTTGTTGGACAAAAAAGGCGAATTGGTTCCTGAAATAATAAATGGCAAGAAGTTTTTTAAAGAAGGTGAGGGTGAATATAAATTCCGACGAAAAATTTCGCCCAAGAGGACTGCTTTGATAGTAATGGATCCTTGGATTGATAGTGGCTCGGATTTTCTTAACCAATATTTTGCTCCAATATACGTCACCAATGTTCTGCCACTTGTCATCAAGGCAACAACTTTAAAAATGCCTGTCATTGTTTTAACCAATGATCCCAATAGAAATGATAAAGGTTATGCTAGTAAAATTTTTCCTGAGCTTGAAAAAATGGCAACAGAAGGAAGTTTGCAAATTCTTTATCACCAAGATTATGATGAGAAGCTTTTCGCGAAGTATTTAAGGATTAAGGGGGTCAATACCTTAATCTATAGTGGTTTTTCCTCTAATATGTGTGTGATAGGACGCGACACAGGTATGATTCCCATGAAAACAAATGGGTTTAAGCTTTACTTTATTCCTAAGGCATCGGCTGCTATCGAATTTAAAGATTCCTGGGAGACGGGGTCGGTTCACAAAAATACCACATCAATCATTTCCCAAGGGATTGCTGAGCTCATTGAGTTGGATGACTTTTTGAAATTAACCTTGATCTAAATACAATAAACAAATTTAGTTTTCTATAAATATGATTCAGAAAGTATCCGAAGGAATATCCTGGAAGGCTTATTTAGGAAATTTAAATGAAATCAGGAAAAATAATTTTATTAATTGGAATATCTTTAATTCCACTTATTTCTTGGGGAACTGATTTCCACCAGCAAGAATCCACAGATTTAAATACCATTAAATTGGAATGTCTTTCAGTAGACCAGTTAGATGAAATAAGAAATTTCCCAATTAGGGGTACAATTCATACTTCGTTTATTGAATGCAAAACAGAGTTAAAAGAAAAACTAGGCAATCTAAAGTTATCTGAACAACAAATTGTTATTGTTTTTCTTTCAATTCTTTCCCAATCTATGGCCCCATTTGGAACTAGTAAATCAATTGAATTAAAGGATCTCTTAAAAGATAAGACGCTAGATTGTGATAATTATGCACTTCTAGTGGGACACTTCTATAAAATTTTTTATAATAATCCGGAACTATCCCTTAGATTTGTTGGGTTTGATGGTGGTGCAATTGGTAACCACGCCCAAATATTTGCCGAAGGAAAGGATGGCACTATTTTGCTTGATCCTACCATAGGTTTGGTTGCAAAAATAACTTTTAATCAACTATTAAAGGGTATTTCCCTTAATGAAAGTCAATTTATGTTTATAAGGGTTCATAGGGATAGAAGAATTGATGTCTTTTCCAAAAAGGTAATAGATGCAATTTCCAAAGGAAAATACCAACCTTCTGATTTGCTTTACTTTCTTCCTTCAACCGAGGAATTCATAGCTTTTAGTAAGGAGGTGGCCCCACTCTGGGAAGCAAAGAATTATCCTATTTTAATTCGAAGGTATCCAACACCAGGATCAATAGCTCTTAAAAAAAATTTATTAAAGAAATAATCTAAAAGTTTCCTTTGGCTATTTTTATTCCTTTTTTATTATTTGGTTTTTCACTTTCAATTTCCTGAAACATTTTATCAAAAAGCGATTTTAAATAAGAAGCACCATAGGTAGTTAAATGATTACTGTCATAATAAAGAGGTGTGTAATTTAAAGATATTTTACAAAATTCTCCCTGAGAACAAAGAATTTTTGAAGGATCAAGAATTTTGACTCGATTGTTGGAAATTTTAGAAAAAATTGAGGAAACAAATGAATCTTTTATTATAGGGTGTGCTATTTCATTAGGAGAAAAATCTCGCCCAAACCAAGATTCTTTTGCGAGTTTTTGGGGTATTGGGAATTTATACCCAGGAACTTCTAAAAAAATGTAAACATTAATCCCTGAATCCGTAAACCTTTTTATAGTCTTGATAATATTTTTTTCAAAAACAATTTTTGAATCTGAGCTTGTTTTTGAGATAAGGTTTTTGTCCCCAAGAAAAGGGTCTGGTAGGCCGTTAGTTTCCCCAATATCCCATCCTTGAGCATAAACTGACCATCTAGCGGCCAATAAAACATTTTTAATTTTTAATTTTGTTATTGTCTTCCAGATTGCTTCATTAAATTCTTTGCATTTGTGGGTAACTGGTTGGTCAACTCGAAATACATCAAAAATTGGAGGACAGCCCGAATAAGTAGCATGCCATGTGGTTATTTTGAATTGGTTAGCTAATTTTTCAATTTCAGGCATAATCGAATCTGAATGGCTATCTCCAAAACTTAATATTTTAGGATCTCCTACACCAAATTTACAAAGTTTTCCTTCCAAGACCTTTTCAGGAGTCATAGAGGAATGACATTCTTCCTCGCGCGGATTTTTATCTAATACACCATTTTGAAATGTGATTACTCTTTTCGGAACTCTAAATTGGAACCCATTATAAAAATGGGTAATCAGGCCAACACAAAATAAAATAGAAAGGGTGTATCCTGAGTAAGAAAGGATCTTTTTTTTATTAGGAAGGAATTTGAGTGTTCTAAATGGTGTTTCGATAAAACGCCAAGAAAAATAGGATAGGATAAAAGAAAGTCCAATTCCTAATAAAATTTCAAAAAAGTGGAGTTCTCTTCCCAAGTAGTACTTTGAGAAAACCAAAATTGGCCAATGAATAAGGTAAAGTGAATAAGAAATAAGCCCAATTTTTGTAAAAAGGGAGAGGGATAATACTTTTCCTAAATATGTTTTTTCTTTAAAATTTGACCAAATAATTAAAGCGGTTCCCAGAGATGGAAATAATGCATTAAATCCAGGGAATATGGTGTTTTTAGAAAATTTAACTATACCGTATAAAATTAAGAATAATCCTAACCAACTTAAAATTTCTTTTATGGTTTTTCTATTACTAAGTTGGGGAAGGATAGAGATTAAAGATCCAAAAAGGAGCTCCCAAGCTCTGGTTGGAAGTAAATAAAAGGTAGCGGCCGGGTAATGAAAAACTCCCCAGATGTTAAGAAAAAATGAGAAAATAATTGCAAATAAAAAAAAGTAAGGTCTAAAAGACTTGGAATATTTATTTATTCCAAAAAGGATTAAGGGAAATACCATGTAAAACTGTTCTTCTACTGAAAGTGACCAGGTGTGAAGGAGTGGCTTCATTTCAGAGGGACCATCAAAATAACCTGATTTTTTCCAAAAAAAGATATTTGAAGAAAAAAAAGATTGGGACAGGATGGATTGGCCCAAGTCTTTAAAATCAAGAGGTAGGAGAATTAACCATCCCAAAATAAAGGTAATAATGACCCAAAAAGTGGAAGCAGGAAGAATCCGTTGGGCCCTCCGTTCCCAAAATCTCATGAAACTAAAAGTTCCATTATCTAATTCATGAATAATTAAAGAAGTAATCAAAAATCCTGAAATTACAAAAAATACATCGACCCCTACAAATCCTCCCGTAAAACCTGGGATACCAAAATGAAAAAAGATTACAGAAAGAACTGCCAAGGCCCTTAATCCATCAATTTCGGGGCGATATTTTTTTGGTATCATTTTAAAATTTCCAAATTGATAGAAAATTCTAGCCAAGTATTAAAAGAGGGGTCAATTTAAACTTATTTAGCGGGAGCTAATGCTTTATACCAAATGTTTTATTGCCGCATCATAATTAGGCTCATTCACAATATCAGGAACCTGTTCCGTATAAATCACTTTATTGTTCGCATCTAAAATAATAATTGCTCGGGAGCAAAGTCCTTTAAGTGGCCCATCGGCTATTTCTAGATTGTATTTTTTGGCAAAGTCGGATCTGAAAACAGAGAAGGTTTCCACGCGATCAATTCCTTCTGCCCCACAGAATCTTTTTTGGGCAAAGGGAAGATCCTTGGAAATATTTAAGACGACGGTATCATGAATAGAGGCGGCTTTTTTATTAAATGTCCTAACCGACATGGCACAGGTGGCGGTATCTAGAGAGGGAAAAATGGAAAGTAATTTATATTTGGCCTTGAATGAATAGAGGTTAACTTCAGATAAATCGGTTTTTACCATGGAGAAGTCTTGAGCAGTTGTGCCGATTTTTGGGAGTTCTCCGATGGTGTTGATGTCATTTCCTTTAAGCTTAATTTTGGTCATATAAATCTCCTCATTTTAAATAAAAATTATTTGTTGGATTACATTTTAAGTCAAATTTATCCGAAAAAGACTCTCGAGGGAAACTTTATGAAAAAGCTTATTTTATTTATTCTAATTTGTGGAGATCTTTTCGCTTCGCAGTTAGTTTTAATTTCCGATATCGACGACACCATTAAAATAACCGCGGTAAAAAACCCTCGAATTGTTGCTTATGCTGCCAGGGATGAGGAGTTCTTTGGCATGAGCTCCCTTTATAACTATTTTTTATGTAACCAGGGACCAGAAGATTGCATGATCACTGGGGGAAAAGGGGTTTTTGATAAGAATATAATTTATGTAACCGGTCAGCCGGGGATGTTGCATAAATTGGGAGATAGGTTTTTAAGAAAAAATTTCTATCCCCTGCCTCAAAATATACTCTGGAAAGACGCTAGGCAATCCACCCTGGATTTTAAAAAAGAGATTATTGAAAAATATATAAAAAAGAGCTCCCCAGACAATAAATATATTTTAATAGGGGATAACGGTGAATATGATCCCCTGGTTTATGAATATATTAATAGAAAATATGGTACCCAAGTTTTAGCAACTTTTATCCATATGATCTATCTTCCTGCAGGGGAAAAGCACAAATTGCTCCCTAGTCAGATTGCCTATTTGACCTCGGTGGATTTAGGAGTTCATTTTTATCATTTGAACCTAATAAGTGGAGTAGATATTCAGAAAATTGTGGATGCAGGAAATAAAGAGATATCAAATAAAAACAATAATCTGCTTAAATCATGGTTTGCCTGCAAGTATTTCAGACATATGAATTGGTTTCCAGTTTTGGCCGGATCTAAATCTCTAGAGGGCTTTAAAAGAACTTTATTTGAAAGCAAGGAGTGCCAATAATGTGGATTAAAATTATTCTTCTTTGGGCCAATAGTGTATTTTCCTGCGACCAATTGATTAAAGAGCAATTGGACCTTTTAAGGCAACCCAGGCATTCGGTTCAGATATCTATTGATCTAACTATATATGATGATCCTATGAAGACTAGTTATTCTGGAGAGGTATTGGAATATAAAAGTGCTCTTCAAAGTAAGCTTAAAGAGGAATCCTGCACCCCTGTGGAAAATAATCAAAGCGTGGTTTTAAATGGGTCTACCTTAACCTTTACCAAAGGTGGGGAGATCCAAACCTTTAATATTCACTGTGATGGATCCTTTATTATAGGAGTTGGGGAATTTCAGAAGGTGATTGCCACCTTCTCGTATCAATATAACATTAGGAGTTCCAATGAAATTAGCTTTGATGCTTTTAAGCCTTGAATTATTTGCCCAAAATGTCTTTTTTCAAAACTGCATGGGAAAATTTCCAAATGCTGGCCCCTATATGAAATCCCATCAGCTCTCCAGGCTTTGTAATGCCTGTGGGAATGAAAAAAGTTATAATGAGCCATTTTTATGTATTTCCCGAAGGATGAAGGAGCGGGGAGAAAACGATGCTACGGCTGCACAAAAATGCGCAGAAAAACTTAAAACCAATCCTTCATGTAACAAATTATCTGCTTATTGATTTTTCTCTTTTCTCTTAATTTCCATGGCATTCCCTACAAAATTTAGCCCATTAACACAAACGGAAAGGGCGGTTAGTCCTGCGTGGGGGTCTTCTTTAATTTTTCCCATGGTTTCAAAGAATTGATTAAAGCCAATTTCAAATTCGGATATCATGGGCGAGATTTCGCCTTGATATAAAAGGGCCAGATCCACAATTCTAAATTTAGAACTTTCCAGGGACATGATTAAAATATCCTTTAAATCATTTTCCCAATCGGACGTTGCTTCAGCGGATCTGATTTTATTAAAAAAGTACCAGATTTGAAATTTCTGGTTAACCGCATAAGATAACTGGAGGGCCTGTTTGAAAGAGATATTTTTCTCTTCATGGAAATAGAAGACATCGGCTGTTTCTTTAAAGAGACCAAAGAAAGTTAGGGTTTTACAAATTTCTTCGCTAAATCCCTTTTTCTTCCAAGAGTTATATATCTTGGAAAATTCCTCTTTATTTTCTTCCAATAAAATTTTAAATTCCGAAATTTCTCTGGAGTATCCGGGGATTTTATCCACCGATAAAGGTTTGGTTAGCCGCAAACTAAAATGGGTTACTAGTTTTAACAGCTCGTCTAATTCAATTAATGCTTCATATTTAGCTGTTTCTAAAATATCTAAAGAATTGATGGTTTTTCTAAAAGCGTCAGCATCTAGTATTGCTTCATTTATTAAATAATTATGTGCCACCTTATCAAAAGAGGTGGAATGGAACTTTCCGGAACGGTGGAAAAAATGGATTCCTGCCTGGTTGACAATTTTATTGGTGACCACGGTGGAAATTATTTCAGATTTTAAGGGATGCTTATCAATATCTTGGGTGAATTTCTCCAAAATAAGCGCTGGAAAATAAGATTTGAAAAATTGGTTATAAAAAGGATCTTTAATCAGAGGTGATTTTACGATTGCATCACTTACTTCCATCTTTACATAAGCAGAAAGAGCCGATATTAGTGGTCTGGCCAGGCCTTTTTTGGTCTTTTCCACATTCGCCAACTCTGCTTTTTTAGGAATATTTTCCGCAGTTGGGTTTAATCCTTTTTCCACCAATTCATCAATGGTTTCAGTAAATAGCCGGAAGCGCTGGCTCGATCTTATCTTATCCATGGAGATCATCCTGTGTTGTCCCCGGTTATTTGCCAAAACCAAATCGGAAACTTGGTTTGTGGCAGATGCGAGGATTTTATTTCTCTCATCCATGTCTTTTATCTTAGTTTCATTTAACAGCTGATTAAGTAGGATTTTGATATTTACTTCATAGTCGGACATATTTACGCCCGCGGAGTTATCAATAGCATCTGTATTTAGGGAAATACCTTGTTTGGAAAGTTCCAGTCGAGCTTTTTGAGTAATCCCCAGATTTGCCCCTTCCGCAATAACTTGGGCACCCATCTCAGGGGCCGTAATTCTAACGTTATCATTGGCCTTATCCCCAACATCGGAGTTGGTTTCAATCGATGATCTAATATAGGTTCCAATACCCCCAAACCAAAAAAGTTCAATTGGCATTTTTAAAATAGCAGTAATGAGTTCTTCACCGGTCATTTGATCGACAGACACTCCAACCATGGCCTTAACTTCGGGGGTTAAAACGATGGTTTTTGCTGACCTCGAAAAAATTCCTCCACCTTGGGAAATTAATTTGGTGTCATAATCCATCCAAGAAGACCTTGGCAGTTCAAATAATCTTTTTCTCTCCAAATAAGATTTTTCCAAATCGGGATTTGGATCTAGGAAAATATGAACGTGGTTAAAGGCCGCTTTTAACAAACCTTTTTTACAAAGAAGCATTCCATTTCCAAAAACATCCCCGGCCATATCTCCAATACCCGCTAGGGTAAAGGTATCTTTTTCAATATTTTTTCCTTTCTCTAAAAAATGGATTTTGGTGCACTCATATGCACCCCTGGCCGTAATGGCCTCTTTTTTATGGTCATAACCAGCTGATCCACCGGAGGCGAATGCATCGCCGAGCCAAAATTTATGTCCCATGGATATGGCGTTTGCGAAATCGGAAAATGTAGCAGTTCCTTTATCCGCTGCAACTACCAAATAAGGGTCCAATCCATCATAGCAAACCACATTTTGGGGATTAAACACTTTCCTTGAAACATCCATATTGTCGGTAATTTGCAGCAGGCTGTGGATAAATCTTTGATATTGGGCCTTGGATTCTTTCACTATTTCTTCATGACTTGCAGGAAGTCTTTTTATAAAAAAGCCTCCTTTAGATCCAGTTGGGACTATCACCACATTTTTCTTTGTTTGAGTATGAACTAATCCTAATACCTCTGTTCTAAAATCATCACCCCGATCACTCCATCTAATTCCCCCTCTGGCTATTGGGCCAAATCTTAAATGGGTTCCTTCCATATTGGCATCGTGAACATAGATTTCGCGGTATGGTTTGGGATTGGGAATAAAATCCACTTCCTGGGAAAGGATTTTAACCGAAAGCGTGGTTTCATTGGAAGTATGGGGCACAAAATAATTGGTACGGACGGTTTTTTCAATCAGGGTGAAAAGATTGCGCAAAATAATATCTTCTGCTACTACCGATATCTCGGAAAGCAGGTGTATATATTTTTCTTTAATTTTTGGCAGAATATTTTTCAATCTAAAATCTAAATCGCCTTTTTCAATGGAGAATTTTTCATTAAAATATTCAATTAAATAGGATGCCGCTTGAGGATATTTTGAAAGAGCTGCAGTAATCCTGTGTCTATCGTAGACGGGTCTCATTTGAAGGTAGAGATTTCTATAAAGCGCCAAAACATTTATTTCCCTAAAATTTAATTTCGCGCGTAAAACCAAGGTATTGATGTAGTCATCTTCCGACCTACTTCGTAATACCTCAACGATCATTTCACCGAGCAAATCCTTATACATTGAAGCGTCGATTTTTTTTCCTTCAGAATCCACCACTCTAAAGGAGCCAATATAGGCAGCGGTATGCTCCATATCACCAATGCGGGAGACCAATTGATCAAAAACATAAAGGCCCAAATTTTTCATAATAGGCATGATTTTGATCAAATCAATTTTTTCCTTGCTGTAGATGGTAACTAGCGAGCAGGTGTTATGAAATTTAGAACCTGGACGTTTAAAATCAGCGAGATCAAAATCCAGACCCTCTTTGTGGGAGAGATTCTCGATAAAGCGGATATCCTTGGCAGCATCTTCGGGATAGGTCCTATCCCTATAATGGCCAGGAATGAGCCGGACAAAATGTTCGGCATGTGCTTCTCCCACGCCTTCTCCAAAATCTTTTATCAAAAATTCTTCAAAGGCCTCTCCCCAGGGTTTAACCAAATCAGAAATTTCTTTGGATAAATCTTCTGAGGAAGGCAGATTTATTTTTTCATCAGGTCCTTCAAAATGGAAATGCATAAGGGCAGGATCGGATCCTTTGGCCTCCACCACCTCTAAAATAGGGAAATGGACATTTAGCCCCACCAATCGAACAATCTTTTGGTAATTTTCCGCATCAAGGCGATCTTTGGGTACCAAAACATAAAGAGAAAAACGCCCTTTTATTTTTTGATGATAAAAAATGCAGTGAACCTGATTGGGAAGATTTATTCGAAGTAGGGTTTTTGCCAAAACCTGCAATTCCTCCACCGGGGTTTTAAACAAATCGGTTTTAGGAATTAAGGATAAAATCTTTAATAATTTGTTAAAGCTATAGGATTCCCAAACAATATTTAAGTTTTCAAATAACTCTTTGATCCTTGCGCGAAGAACCGGCACATCAAGTATATTTTCATTAAGGGCCACAGACCTAACAAAACCTAAAAAATTATGTTCGACCTTGTTATTGGTTCTGATACAAACCCGCATTAACCCCTGGGATTTTCTCACCGGATTTGATGCCCGGATATTTCCAAAATAACAGGGCTCTTCCATATCTTTATTCTTAAAAACCTCAAATGACAGACCGTCCATGATATTTTTGGAAAAATCTTCGCGAAAAGATTGAGCGCAAACTCCAAGACCGGAGGTGGGAATATCTTTGTCTTTTTCAAATGCACTATATCCCATGAAAAAAAAGTTATTTTCCATCCAATTTGCAAAATCCACCCATTCGTTGATTTCATCAGGCGATAAAATATTATTTTGTTTTATTTCAGGGATAAGACCTTTTAAAACTTCTATCATTTTTGGAGCATCTTTTATTGCCTGGGACATTCCATGGGCATTTACCCGAAGTCTCTCAGATAAATCCTCCACCATTCCTTTTTGGTGAAAAGGATAAAGCTCCATATAAATAATTACGTTTCTTTTTTCTTTTCCTTTGGCAAGATGAACTGAAGTTAGCTCCCCCTTCTCTGACATAACTCCGATGGATCTAAAAACTCTGCGATAAACCCTGGCCCCCATTAATTTAATAATATTTTCAATGCTATCCATGGAATAGGCAGCATCGGGATAAGACCAATCCAGAGCTATTTTTTGATCTTTGGGCAGAACGGAAACCCTAAATTCCCCATCTTTTTTTAAACTTGCTTTAAAAAAATCAAATCTGTTTTTTAAAAAAGAGATCAATTCATTTTCATTAAAAGAGTTGATCATCTCAGGGGACATGGCCCCCAAAAAGATTTTGCAAAATTCTTTTAGATTGGCCTCATTAGGGTAAAGAGATTCTATTTTCTGTAGGAGGTCCTTCATAGAACATTTTTTCGGAATTTTAGGGCCAATTCTTAATCAATTGGCCCAATCAAATTTATTGGGAAACGTTTACAAAAGGTGATTTCCCGCCGGTCCACTTAGCTGATGTCTTTTTTATTGATAAATAAGTGAGGGCCCACAACTCCTTTGCGGGGTTTATATCATAAAGCTGGGGGTTTTCGGATATGATCAGGGCGTTAAGATTTTTTAAGGTCTCAACACCTTTGATGTTTGTAAGGCGATTAAATGCCAAATTTAGCAACCTTAAATTTTCCATTCCAGTAACGAAACCGGCATCTAAAAGTTGGTTATGTCCTAGCTCTAATTTTCGCAGTCCTATCATTTTTGCTAAATTTGGAATTCGGCCAATGCCATTGTCCCCTAAATCCAAATATTCCAGTTTATATAATCCCATTAGGGGACCCATGTCCCTTATTTTGGATGACCTAAGATCTAGCCACATTAAATTTTTAAGTGTGGACAAAGGCCCCAGATCGGAAATTTCTGAAACTCCAAAGTTTTTATTGGCGGGAGGAACTATCACTAAATATTCTAAATTATCTAATCCTACTAAAGGTTCCAAAGTTGGTACGGTATAAACCCATTTTTTTCCACCGTTGATTAAAAGCATATCTGTATTTAGCTGGAGCCCCTGGGCGTCTTTAAGTCTATTAAAGGCCTCGGCGCAATTTCTCTTATTATTTCCTTCCATGGAAAGAGAATTCCTAAATCTCCCCACGTCCTGACCGGAATAATACCTTGAATCTAATTTATATAATTCTCTTCGAAGTTGAGGTTTTTTTCCGTCATAGGTTACCTCCACCTCATTAAACTCCCATCTTTTGGAGGAGTTCCTTCTTCTTAGAGTTCTAACCTCCTTAAGAAAAGACCCATCCATTTGAGTGACTTTCATAAATGGGACTGCATTGGTTTCAACTGAAGGCCCCTGGCCAATCAATTTTAAAAAACCCACCGTCTCCGCAAGTGGCCCGGATAGATTTCCCCGATTACAAAAATCCAAAAAGGTATCGATTGAAAAAGCTGGTAAGGAAAATAACAAAATAAGAATTACTTTTTTCATCATGGACTCCATTTAAGGTTTTATTAATCATAACCTAAAGGGGTGAGGTCGAGTCAAGAATTTTGAATTTTAAGAATACTGGTGATTTTTACTTTAGTATCCGTTTTATAATTGCAGCCTATTTGTAGCGAGGTTATCAAAATTATCTTTGTGGCTAATGATAACCAGGGATACGGAATCCTTTATTTGATCTAAAGCTTGTATAATCCCCAACTCGGTTTGTGGATCAAGGTTTGCAGTTGCCTCATCTAGAATTAAGAACTTTGGATTTCGCAGAAGCGCCCTTGCCATGGCCAAGCGTTGTTTTTGTCCGGTGGAAAGTTGGGTATATTCGTGGAGGTTTTCATCTAATTTATGTTCTAAATTATTAATGGTGGAAAAAAGCTGAACTAATTTTAAGCTCTCCCATATAACCTCATCGGAAATTTTATTTTTATTTCCATATAAAAGATTTTCCCGAACAGTCCCTTCAAAAAGATATGGCTCGGGACCTACATATCCTAAATAAGGAGGAAGATTGGTCTGGATATCTTTTAAATCCATTCCGTTATATTTGATCTGCCCAGAATTGGGAATTAGAATCCCGGTCAAAAGGGAGAGCAAAGTGGATTTTCCTGCACCCGATGGACCTTTGATTAAAAGAGGCTCTCCTTTTTTTATGGAAAAGGATAAATTAGAGATTACTGGTGTTTGGTCAGCATATGCAAAATTTAGATTTGATACATCGATTTCAATTTTTTCAAATTCCACTTTTTTGGATGGGGTAATTTCATTTTGAGCAAAGGCCATCGCCTTTTCATGCCAAGCATAGAGTTTTTTAAAACCAGGAAGTGTAAGCCTCATATAAGATAATGTATTAGAAGAATCAGATACGGCATGGGTCATTCGAATAAAAAGATAAAAGAAAGAAATTAGTTTAACCCCAGGTGTTTGAAAAAAATGTATCCCCAAAAGAGTAAGGACGCTAACTAAAAATATTCCGGCGAATTGAGGAAATGCTCCATTAAAACTTGCCAGAAGAGAATATTTTCTGAAATTTTCCTCAGCATTTTTCAGGCCTTTTGTTCCTCGGTCTACTTCTTGATTGATAAGACCATGTAGTTTAATAAAAAAGAAATTCTTAAATCCAAAAAGAAGAGTTTTATTGGTCTTTTCCCATTGAGAAGTTATTTCTTTTCCATAGGTACTTATTCTTCTGGATAGAAATCTAATTGGAATAAATACTGCTGAAAGAAATAAAATTCCCGTAACCATTTCCCAAAAGGCCAACTTAAGCCCCAACAGAGATAGAAAAAAGGCGGTGGTTAAAACTATTACCAATTGGGAACAGTAATAAACAAAAGATCCAGATTGAGTGATTATCTCCGTAAAAATAGAAATTGCTTCATTGGGAGAAATACTGCTGAAGTTATGAAACATATAATGCAGCAGTCGCTCTCTTTGGGTTCTTAAAAATGCCTGTTGGGTTAAATTGGTTAAATGAAGAAGAAAAAATCGGCCCATGGATCTAAACAAACCATAGACCACCAAAATAATTGAAGTGGCTTTTAAAGAAGTTGGGTACCAATCTGGCAAAAAAAGATTTTCTATTGAAGTAATTTTTAGAGAAAAAATAAATCCTTGAAGCACATAAACAAAAGCAGCTTCAATGGCAAACCAAAACATTCCCACGCCAATGGAAAAAAGCAAAAGAGTAAATACCCTTGGTCCTAGAAACCTTTTAAATTTTTTATAGCGCTCAAAAACAAGCATTATGTTTTATAGCGCTTAAATGGTGAATTGATAAGGGGATGTTTTTTTGGATCAAATCTTTTATGTCTATTTTTTCAATATCGCGGTATTGAAATTTAAGCTGACTTTTTTCCATCCAGTCATTTACTTTTGATAATGCAGCTCCCTGTTTAGAAACTAGATCCAAAATGACATACTCCAATGGGCTGGTCATGGTGTCATTGGGTGGAAGTTTTAAAAAGATCATCCCATTTTTATAAAAACTACTATATTTTGAAACATCGAGTTCAACCTTAACCCCTTTTGCTATCTGAATTTTAAAAGAATTTACTGCAAATATATTATAGCCTGCAGGAAAATAATCGTAGCCAATTAGATATTGCAGATCAACACTATCGGTCATCTGCTCTCTTTTAATTTTATCTCCTTCACCCAAGACTCTCAAGCATCTGCGCCCGACGGTGCAATTTTGAATATCTAAAAGTAAAGTTCCAGGAACAGTTTTTATATCGCTGATTTCATAAAGCTGAGGTTTATCCTCATTGAGGTTACTTAATTTTCTATTTTTATAAAGGAAAGAAAAACCACTAAAAGTCGGGGAAGCCCCAGCATCGGAAAAACTAGTTAGCGCATTAAAGGCAAACATGGCCGATTCATCTTTTTGGGAATTATAAAAAATGGAGACATCTTTGTCACTGCAATCAGTGGTTACTGATAATTCGGAAGGGGTTTTTACCAAACAATTATTGGTTCTGGAGGTATTTACCGTCATGTTATCTGGGTCCACTCCATAATGGGTTGCCACCGAATTTCCATATCCGACCAGACGTAAATTTTCATTATTAAAATCTGTTGAAGAAAAAGTTTTAAAATTTAGGTGAGAGGTAAAACTAGTGGTCGAAATAGGAAGTCCCTTTGAATAATCCACTTTTATTGCGGGCCCTCCATCTTCAAGAGGAAATTTTTCTACCATGGTAATTTCTTTGGTATTGGGATTAAAGGTATAAGAAAATTCCGGGATGATTTTATTTTGATAGCACATGGCATTGAGTTTAGTGCTATTGACCATGGACGCAATAAAATTGACTCTCAAACCGTTGGGACTTTGTGGGTAGTTACCAATAGTATTATCCGCCACTCGAGTAGCATAACTTTTAAAATCAAAACCCAAAATATCGTAATTTCCTGGTTTGAACCAAATGTTTTTTAATGCAACTGCAGAATAATTAGTACCTAAAGATTTTAGCACTATAGGCTCAAGCGGATCGGTGGAATCTCCAAAATTTTGATTAATGGCGTTTTGGGCAGCACTTAACCTTACAGGATTAATAAAATCTTCCGTTCCATAGCGATTCATAAAGTCAAAAAAACTTGAGGTTTCTTTGGAGAGATTGGATAAATTTGAATTAAATCTTATGGGGTTTATAATTTGGGAGTAAATTTTAAAGGAATCACTAAAAATTTGTTGGGCATATTTATTTGCCATTTTAGTGGAAGGCCCCTCGCCCACTAGGTCTCTTGGAGATAAACTAAATCCCTTATAAGTCCCCATTAGACCTTGAGCTAAAGCTACGTTGGCCACCATTAGATCCCGATCAGACATTGGGTTTTCATAAAGTTTACTAGCGTCCATGGTTATTCCCACGGATTGGAATAGATCAATTAATTTTTCTTCGGTAAATCCATTTACCAGTAGCGTGGACATAGGACTAATCACTAATTTATCCTTACCATTTGAGAAAGCACGCATTTTGGTCCAGTAGATAAATCCGTCCATCGTTCCATTGGTGAGTTGGGCGATAATTTCTCCTTCTGGAATAATGATTGAAAAAGAAGCTTTACCATCAACACCTGTGGGAGAGCTTATCATCTCACCTTCATCCCAAATCCCGTTTTTATTGGCATCATGAAAAAAGGTGGCGTTATATAAGTAAGGATCTGCGGCGGTGACAGTAAGAGAATTAGACATGGCGATGATGCCAGTAGGATTCTCATTTTTATTATTTAAACAACCAGAGATTAATAAAATAGAAAAGAAAAAAGCAATATTTAGCTTCATAAAATTCCTCCATGTCTTTAGATTTTATTGTATTTAATTTAATTATAGAAATTTCGTTGAAATAAATTTAAAAAACTAAACTCTAATCCTATAAAATAATTTTGGTCATCTTTTGAGTAGGTGGAAAAACTTAAAAGAGAGCATTTAAATCTAAAAAAGTCGGATTAGAAATAATTCAGATTTTTTTGGTTTCCTTAGTTGCTTACTTTTGTCTAATTTATTTTTTTTTAAGAGAGGTCGAGTAGTTATCTGGAGGTTGATTATGATTCGATTTATACTTTTGGCCCTTTTATTTTTAGTTTCATGCGGTGGTGATGACAATGGTACTTCCACTGCGTCCGTTTCGGGCTTCCAGATGACTGGATCCTATATTACCGGAGCGACTGCTTTTTATGATGCGAACGATAACGGAGTCTACGATAAGGGTGAGCCTCAATCAACTTCCACCGATGCAAACGGTTACGGGAGCTTTTCCCCTGCGGTTCCCGAAGGAGGGAAAATCATCCAATTAACCGGGGGAATGGACAATGGTTTTAATTACATGGGTAAATTAAAAGGAGTCAGCAAGGGAGCTCAAACCATCATTTTAAGCCCTCTGACTACATTAACCACAAATGGATTTACCAGAGCCCAGGTAGTTAATCTTCTTAATTCAGCTGAACTCCCTATTACCGAGGAACAGATTGATCAAAATCCAAATGGAAATCCGACCCTTTTGATAGCATCCTTAAGTTTAAGTCAGGCGATGTTAGCAAGCCCCAAAGGTTTTGATTTGGAACCCGCAGATACGACAGTTATGAGTGCGAGTTCATCTGAATTTAGCACTCCATATGCCCAAAAACTTTTTAAACAGTCTGCGGTAGTTTATAAAGAATTAATTGACCAAGATTCCTTAGAAAAAGATTTTAAAAATGTTTCCAAAACCTCTACCTCCTTTTTTACTTTTATAAATAGATTTGGAGCAGATGCATTTGTGAATGATTTAGGGGAACCAAAGCCAGAGATAGAAAATGCGAAGTTAGCGATCCAGGATGTGGTGGATCAGTCGTTAAATTCTAATGAACCAGTTGCTTTAGAGTTAAATTCCGGAGTTTTCACGGCAGATGTCCTTAAAAACCAGCCATTCCAGCCTGGAGCCTGGGATTTAATTGGGGTGGATGAAATAGATATTTATACCCGACAAGTGGATAATAACATTTCCAATTACGCATTTTCCCCGAATAAAATAAGGTTTAATTTTTTAGGGGCAAATATAACGAAGTCCGATCAAATGATGGTTAAAAACGATACCATTGAAAGAAGTTGGGTCCTAGATCCCCAAACAAATTTGGTTAATTTCAAACAAAGTGTTTCTCAAGAAAACGGTCAAAAGCCTTCTAATGTCCAAACAGTAGACCGTCTGCCAATTTCCACCTTTAACGAAGTTACTTCGATGATTTTGCGGGTTTCTGAGTTCGAGGAAGGAACCTTAAAAACAAATGGAAATAATCTACGTTTGATTGGTGAAGGAAATTCTATATTTAATTATATGGGTATTGATTGGGGTGCTGATCCAACTGATCCAAACGCCTGGGTTATCAACAATTCAAGAACAAACAATTGTATAGTCGACGCTACTCCTACCGTGGATTGCGCTCCGGGCGTGGGTTATTATTTTAACGAGCAAAGTGAAAATGCAAATATATATTCCTTTGCTTCTTTAGGTCGGGCAACTGACCCAGGTGCCCCAATACCTCAATCTGTGCTTAAATTCACACTTTCTAACAATAACCTTGGTACTACTACTTCCCAGGCCCCAGTAGAGGTTACTATTTCAAAATTTGAAATGGTTCCGGCAAGGTTGGTGAGTGTTCCCTGTGTAAATCCCAAAGGCTGTATTGCAGTAAAGGAGGAAGGTGAGGAAAATCCTAGACCTGCCTTGGAGGAAACCACGGATGTTTCTTTCTCAATCGGATATAGAACTTTTCCAACAGATTATAAAGTCCATGCAATCAACAAAGTCTTTTTTAAATTAGGGGAATATGAGGATGTCGCCTGTACCACTACAAATTCCTCCAGCTTTTTTAAAGATAATATTTTGTTTTTAAAATTAACTTGCCCGGTAAACTTCCCTAATGCAGAATATTTGCTTATTGATTTAGCATCGAGAATGGGAGTGCTTGCTTCTTATGAAAGGACTTGGAAGGACGGGGCACTTGTTAAATTTAAATACCGGGATTTTAATAGAATTACCCTAAAGGATATCTTGCCCTAGGCTTTCTCCCACCAAAAATTGGAGTAGAGCTCATTAAGATAGGACTCCAAGCTTAAATGGCCGGAATTATAAAGGCGCCGAAGCATCGAGTTTACCGATCTGCGGGTAAATTTAGATAAAGATCCTCGCTGAAAAGAAATGGAATATTTTTTGGGGTTAGGTAAGAGTATAGATAGAAAGGCCGCTTCTCTGGCAGTCAAAGATCCTGCTCCTTTGTGAAAATAAACCGAGGATGCATTGGATACCCCATAGAGCTTAGGTCCAAATTCCACGATATTTAAATAAATTTCCAAAATTTTTGATTTTGAAATATATTGTTCCATATAAAGGGCGATGCAAATTTCTTTAAATTTTCTAAAAAATGATCTTTTTCTAGAGAGGAAAAGATTTTTTGCCACCTGTTGGGTGATAGTTGAAGCGCCCCTAAGCCTACCACCTTCTTCCATATAATCCTCTATGGCCGCTTTCATGGCCTCTACATCGATGCCGTTGTGATGGTAAAAGGTGTAATCCTCTGCCAAAAGAATGGACCTTCTAAGGTGGGAAGATATGTTGTTAAAGGTGGACCAATTTTTGGGCCGCTGAGATACTATTTCATAATCGGCCTTAATATCGTCTTTGCCGTATTCAGTTTTAGGATTTACCTTAACATAACCATTAGATAGCTTATGGACTTCCGACCAGGGAAAGGTGACTAGTTGGTAGATAAATGTGGTTATAATCAAACCGATTATAATTAAAATTATTTTTTTCACAGATACCTAAATTATAGAATTTTTGGAAATCAATCAATGCCCTAGGAAAAAAGGTATAAGTCCCTGTAAATTCAGTTACTTAGGACTACTATTTTAAGGCCTAAAAGGCTAAAAAATATTTTGTAATTTTGGAAGACTTGTTTACAATTTTTATTCGAAGTGTAATTTTAGGGAATCCATGTCCGACACGCTTAAAATTTGGTCCGATTTCCTAAAGAAAAGATGGTTCCTCTACGTCCTCGGGGTCTTAACGGTAGTATTGACCAATATCTGCCAGGTTTTAACCACTAGAATTTATGGCTGGCTAATCGATTTTTTCTCCGGCAATAAAATTCCTGCTTTTTTTAACAACAAATTTATAACCATTTTTATCTGGTTGGTGATTACCCGGATATTTTTAACCATTGGCAGATATGGATGGAGAATCACTTTAGGACGACAAACCCATTATAGCGCCTCTTTCCTTCGAAAAAAAATTTGGGAACATGTCCTTTATTTTAAATTTGGCGATTTGGAGAAGACCTTTTCCAAAGGCATTCTGATGAATACCTCAAATTCCGATGTAGGCTCTGCCCGTTTGATATTTGGGATGACCATAATTGCAATTACCGATTTATTATTTTTACTTATTTTTTGTCTTTGGGCCATGATTTCCATTAATGGTCTACTGACCGCCGCCATATTGGCCATCATGCTAATTCTTCCCGTAATAATGAAAAGATTAAATGCCAGGGAAATGAAAAATTATGAGGTGGCCCAGGAGGCCCTTTCAAGTTTTGATGATCTAGTGGTGCAATCGGTTGCGAGCATTAGACTGCAAAAAATCACCCAAACCGGATTAATTTGGGCAAAAAGGCTTACATCTTCAGCTGATGATTATCGTTTAAAAAGATTAAAAGCTTCTTTTATATCACTTTTATATATTCCGGTGATGGGAGGCGCTTCCCTTTTTTCCTATATGGTGCTTTTTGTTTTAGGCATTGGCTTTACTATAAGGGGACAAATTTCTGTTGGTGATTTTGTGGCCATGCAGGGTCTGGTAGTACTTCTTCAGGAGCCCATGGGAGAATTCGGATTTATTATTTCTGAATGGAGAAAAGGTTTAACCTCTCTTAGACGGTTAAATGGTATTTATTCTCACTTACAGGACAGCTCCCTGATTTCTTCTGGGGCCAATGTTTTAAAAAATGAACTGCTTTTAGAAGTTAAAAATCTAAGTTTTTCCCATGAAAAAGATAAATATATTATTAAAGATTTAAATTTAAATTTAAAAAGGGGAGAAAGACTGGGGATCCGAGGTCCAATTGGCAGTGGAAAATCCACATTAATAAAACTTCTTTGTGGATTTGAAAGATCCCATGAAGGTGAAATTAAATTTTATGGAAAAAGCTTTTCCAACTATCCCCACAGCGAACTTAGAAAGGGAATAACCGTAGTTCCCCAGAAGCCCTTTTTATTCTCCGGGCCGCTTCGACAAAATATTTCCATGGATCAAAATTTATCCGACAGCGAAATTTGGCATTATCTTGAGATGGCAGATTTAAAAGAAGATGTGGAAAGGTTTAAAGCAGGACTTGAAACCGATCTAGGTGAATGGGGGATCAATTTATCCGGAGGCCAAAAACAAAGATTAACTTTGGCCCGCGCACTCGCTAGAAGACCAGATTTTTTACTGCTGGATGACTGTCTTTCAGCAGTGGATACGGTAACTGAGGAAAAAATATTAAAAAATATTGATAAGGAATTGGCAGATACTACTTTAATTTGGGTTGCCCACCGGGCTTCCACCCTTAAATATTGCCATAAGACTATTGAGCTATGACTAATTATTTGGAACAAGATGACTCTAAAGTTAAAAAATTCGCAATAAGCGATATGAGATCAACTTTTCTTCTTCTAAAATTCGCGAAGGCCCAAATTCTTCCCTACACATTATCCCTAATTGTATTATTTTTATCCAGTGGATTTTATATCTTATCTTCGAGAAACTCCGGATCCCTAGTTCAAAAACTAAAAGAAGGAGATTACCACCAGGCCTATATTTTTGCGGCATTGATTTTATCTTTTGAGCTTTTGGCCATTGGTTTTTCTTATTTGGGAAGAAGGACCATTTCCAAATATTCCTCTTTAGTTATTTTAGAGATTAGAAAAAGATTATTTGATCATTTGCAAAAACTTCCTCAAAGTTTTTTTGATCGGCAACCCAGGGGAAGAATTATCACCCGCCTTACTCACGATGTGGAAGGCATAGAAGAATTTTTTACGGGCTCTCTTGGAAAAGTGCTTCAAGCGATTTTCTTAATTATTGCCTCATTTGTGGCCATGTTCACGCTTAATCCAAAACTTGCGTCTTTTTTAATTTTATCTTTGATACCTGGAATACTCTTTATTTACTTTACCCGGGGAACAGTTCGAAAAGTTACCAGGGATATGGCAGTGACCTCATCTGCAACCAATTCCCGGCTATCGGAGTTTTTAGATGGGATCGAGGTAATCAGGGTCTTTGGCCTTGAGTCTTGGTCCAAGGAAAAATATAGGGAATCTGTTAATGCTAATAAAGAAGCAACCCTTAATGCCAATTTTTTATATGCTTGGACCCAGCCGGTTATTTCCTTTTTGGTTTATAGTCCCTTGTTTGGACTAGTTTATTTTGGCGGAAACTCGGTCCTTAACGGAACCATGGAAATTGGAATCTTTATCGCCTTTTTGCGAACCTGTGAGAGATTTATATCCCCCATATTAAACTTATCCAGAGAAATTCTGGTGGTTCAGCAATCTTTTAGTTACACCGAACGAGTGGTTAATTTTCTTCAAACACCAACGGAAGACACCTCTATAGGGCCGGATGGCTTGCAAAGTCCTTTACTCAAAGGTGCCATTTCATTTGAAGATGTCTCCCTATTTTATTCCAACAACGAATGGGTACTAAAAGATATAAGTTTCAAAATAGCTCCTGGTGAAAAAGTGGGGCTCGTCGGAAGAACCGGATCAGGGAAAACTTCGATAGTATCGCTTATGTGCCGACTTTATCCTTTTCAAAAAGGAAAAATTAAATTTGACGGAGTTGATATTGAATCCATCAAACGTGAACATCTAAGGTCTCAAATTGGGCTTGTCAGTCAGGACGTAATTTTATTTAGAGGAACGCTTAAAGATAACCTTACCCTAAAAGAAGATATCACCCTGGAAGAAATAAAAATGGCCTGCCAAAAAAGCGGGCTAGATAGAATTATGGAAAAGAATGGAATCAATTTGAATTTTGAAGTCCTAGATGCCGGATCAAATCTCTCCGCAGGGGAGAGACAGTTGGTATCTCTTACCCGAATCTTTTTAAAAAAACCGGGAATATTAATTTTAGATGAGGCCACGGCCAATATCGATCAGGAATGCGAAGACATTATTCATAAAGCTATATTTTCTGAGATGGAAGGAAACACCGCCTTAATTATAGCTCACCGCCTTGAAACAATTAAACAATGCGATCGGATTTTAATTTTAGAAAACGGAAAGCTAATCGAACAAGGGACCATTTTAGACCTGACTGAAAAAAAAGGCGCCTTCTACAATTTCCAAAACATTTAAGTATCACTTCGGCCCCAAAAAGTTGGCATCACCTTTGCTTTATAAAAAGTGGGGAACAACTTTTGCAAAAGGAGCAAATATGAAATTTATGTTTTTAGCACTTTTAAGTTTTTCAACTTATGCCAATTTTGATGGTGAAGCGTCCTGTGTTGTGGGCAATCATCAAAGTCAGCGTTTTAGGGAGACTGGTTATTCTGGAGATGAGGCCTGCGAAAAGGCCAAAAGAATTTGTGAGCGGCAAACTGGAATGGTTTGCTTTGAGATTGATCGGGAAGAAGGATCTAGAGGGTATGATGATGATTATGGTTATGATGATAATGGTTATGAAGATGGTGATTTCGAACGTGGACATGGAGATTTTGACCGTGGTGGCTATGACGATTGGGATGTTATTAATGGTCGTCGGGTTAATCAAGTTGTCTGTAAAGTCCAAATGTTTTCCAGAGGAGGTAGATCTGTTATCCGAAAACAAGGAAGAACTCCACGTGAGGCCTGTCAAAAAGCAATAAGAGCTTGTAGGAGTCAAGTTGGCCCTAGGGGATCTTGTGGAGAGGCCCAAGTAGAGCGTAACTATCGCCGTTAAACAAATTTAATTCGGCCATCCTGTTAAGCCGAAAGGATGGCCACTATGAAAATAATAATCCTAATTTTTTTAATTTTCTCAAATGCTAATTCATCCGGAATCGAAGATTGGAAGGAAATAAAACCAGGCGGTGATACTTCCTGTGCCCGAGGAACGGACTTTTCCTTTTTTGTCCATCCGGGTGATCCTTCAAAAATAATTATAGATTTTGTCGGAGGAGGGGCATGCTGGAATAGCGAAACCTGTAAATTGGGCTCCGAAACTTTTACCGACTCCATAGAGGCCTTCAAAAAAGATGCGGGATCAAAATTAGACGGTTTTTATGACAAGGACAACCCCCAAAACCCTCTAAGAAATTGGCTCCATATAGTGGTCCCTCCATGCACCGGTGATATTTTTGTAGGTGAAAAAGATTTTACCTACAAAAAAGGCAGAAAAAAAATGACCATCAGACACAGAGGGGCAGTTAACGTAAAATCGGTTTTAAATTATGTGAGAGAACATTTTCAAAACCCAGAAAAAATTTTGGTATCGGGATGCTCTGGTGGATCCTATGGATCCATTTATTGGACTCCCCATGTGAAAAATATGTATCCATCTGCCCAGGTTTATCAATTTGGAGATTCCGGGGCGGGAGTAATTACCCGTAATTTTTTTAAAAAACATGCCACCAAAAAATGGGATATTTGGAAAAATATCCCTGGATGGATTCCAGGACTTGCCTCAAAACCAAATAACATTGTTTCAATTTATAAAGAAGTGGGGGATTACTATCCAGATCTGCGCCTTTCCCAGTTTAACTATGAAGATGATATGATCCAACAGATGTTTTATCTTCAAATGGGCGGGGACCCCTTCGAATGGAACCCAAGACTAGGTTCAAATCTTAGAAGAATTAATCGTGGCATAGATAATTTCAACTATTTTGTCGCAGAGGGACAAGACCATTGTATTTTGCCTTATAAGGAATTTTACACAGTTGAGGCATGGGGAGTTTATTTTAAGAACTGGTTATCTGACTTAGTTGCCGATAGACCCTTAAAAAATTACGTTTGTCCCGATTGTTTCTAAGATATTTGTTGATTTAGCGAGTAAATTTCGGCACTTTAAGCCCTTAATTTCAAGGAGTCTTTTGTGCTTAAAATTCTACTATCGCTAGTACTGATCTTTTCCTGTTCCAAACAACCTACCAACCTCAAATTAGGCTTTATCGTAAAGCAACCTGATGAACCCTGGTTTCAGTTGGAATGGAAATTTGCAGAGGCTGCTTCCAAAAAATATGGATTTGAACTAATTAAGATCGCCGCTACCGATGGTGAAAAAGTACTATCCGCAATCGACAACCTTGCGGCCAATGGTGCATCGGGATTTGTAATCTGCACACCAGATGTTCGATTAGGACCTGCCATTAAAATGAAGGCCCAAAGTGCAGGCCTTAAAATGATTGCAGTTGACGATCAATTTATCGGAGCAGATGGAAAGTCTATGACAGATGTTCCATATCTTGGAATTTCGGCCAGAGAGATTGGTAAATCAGTGGGTGCAAATCTTTACAGTGAAATGAAAAAACGAAATTGGAATTTAGAAGAAGTTGGTACGGCCATTGTTACCTTTGATGAAATGGAAACAGGCAGAGAGCGCACCGAAGGTGCTATTGAATCGCTTCTTTCAAGTGGATTTCCAGAAGGTCAAATTTATAAAATCGCCCAGAAGACATCCGATATCCCGGGATCTTTTGATGCCGTTAATATTTTGCTTACCCAAAAACCAAAAGTTAAAAAATGGTTGATAGCCGGCCTTAATGACAATGCCGTTTTAGGTGCTGTTCGTGCCATGGAAGGAAGGGGTTTTAAACCAGAAAACATGATTGGAATTGGAATAAACGGATCGGAAGCAGTGGTGGAATTTGAAAAGAAAAATGAAACCGGCCTTTATGCCTCGGTACTTTTATCAGCTAAAGATCACGGCTTTAAAACCATCGAGATGCTATACCATTGGGTAAAGAATGGATCTGAGCCTTCAAAAGATACCCGAACCACCGGGGTATTAATCACCAGGGCGAATTTTGAGCAAATTCTTAAAGACCAAGGGATTCGGTGAGCTATCTCCAGTTTAAAAATATTTCAAAATCCTTTCCTGGGGTTTTGGCCTTGGATAATCTTTCTTTTGAGGTAAATGAAGGTTCAGTTCACGCTTTAGTGGGTGAAAATGGGGCCGGAAAATCCACTCTTTTAAAAATACTTTCAGGAGTAAATATTCCCGATTCAGGATCCCTTAAAATTAAGGGAGAGGAAGTATCGTTTCAAAATACCGAAGATGCTTTTTCCAAGGGCATTAGCATAATTTATCAGGAGCTAAATCTAGTCGATGAAATGAGCATCGCTGAAAACCTATTTCTAGGCCATATGCCAAAAAAATTAGGCATTGTGGATTTTCAAAAAATGAACCAGGATGCAAAAGTTATGCTGGAAAAACTTGGGGAAAATTTAAATCCCAAGGAGAAGACCGGAAATTTATCCATTGCCAAAAAACAGATGTTAGAAATTGCCAAGGCCCTATCTCGCGGATCAAAAATTATTGCCTTTGATGAGCCCACCTCTTCATTATCTGAAAAAGAAGTGGAAAATCTCTTTCGAGTGATTCGCGATCTAAAATCCAAAGGTCATGCAATTTTATATGTATCCCATCGAATGGAAGAAATTCTTTCCCTTTGTGATGCCACAACCATTTTAAGAGATGGCAAGCACGTTGAAACCATTTCGAATATGGAGAATCTAACTCAAACTGATTTAATTACCAAAATGGTAGGTAGGGAAATTAAAAATATCTATCCCTACAGAGTTAGAAACCTAGAGAAAAATCTTCTTCAGGTCGACCATCTAAAGGGCATGGGAATTGATATCTCCCTAAATCTTAAATCTAAAGAGGTACTGGGTATCTATGGTCTAGTTGGGTCCGGTAGAACCGAGAGTTTAAAATTAATTTATGGGGCCTTCAAAAAAGAATCTGGGGATGTCATCCTTGATGGAAAAAAAACGAAAATTGAAGTTCCAAGCGATGCCATCAAGGCAGGGATAATGTATTTATCCGAGGATCGAAAAAAAGAGGGGATAATCCCTAAGGCTTCGGTATGTGAAAATATAAATGTCATTGAACGCTTAAAAAAAGGTATTTTGGTAAACAATCGCAAAGAAAGATCTAATGCCAAAGAAGTGGTTAAAAAATTTAAAATTAAAACCCCCTCCATCAGACAAATCATTTCAAACTTATCCGGTGGAAACCAACAAAAAATTCTCTTTGGAAGATGGAGTGAGGACTCATTAAAAGTGATGCTCCTTGATGAGCCTACCCGAGGAATCGATGTGGGAGCTAAATCAGAAATTTATTCCCTTATTTATGATCTGGCCGAAAAAGGTGTAGGGGTTATTTTTGTCTCCGGCGATTTAGTGGAAGTTTTAGGCGTATCCGATCGAATTTTAGTTATGCGCGATGGAAAAATCGCAGGGGAAGTAATGAGAGCAGATGCCTCTGAGGCATCGGTGATAAAACTTGCATTTCCCGGGAGAGTAAATGAAAAAAATAATTAATGATGCCGGAATGTGGATTGTTTTTTTAATTTTATTTGTTGGTGTCTCCTTATTTGTTCCCAACTTTTTTTCTATTATCAATATGAAGGGTCTGGCCCTTTCGGTTTCCATGGTAGGAATGGTTGCTACTACCATGTTATTTACTTTGGCCGCAGGTCATTTTGACCTTTCCATTGAATCTCTAATTGCCTGTTCTGGAGTACTCGCAGCTGTGGTTATCAATGCAACCGGTTCGGTATTTTTGGGAATAACTGCGGGTTTATTAATAGGTTTAATCGTGGGACTTTTTAATGGGGTGATAATTGCAAAATTTAAAATCAATGCCCTAATCACCACCCTCGCTACCATGCAAATTGTAAGGGGTATGGGCTATATATTCTCCGATGGAAAAGCAGTAGGGATTTTGGATGAGAAATTTTTTCTCCTGGGCAATTCTCAAATGCTAGGAATTCCCACTCCCATTTGGATTACTGCCTTTTGTTTTTTGATATTTGGTTTCCTTCTAAATAAAACCACCTTTGGCCGCGATACTTTGGCCATTGGGGGAAATCAGGAAGCCTCTAGGCTTGCGGGGATCAATGTCGATAAAAGATTAATCACCATTTTTGCCTTACAGGGCATGATGGCCGCATTTGCGGGAATCATATTGGCCTCAAGAATGACATCCGGCCAGCCTGCGACTTCTCAGGGATTTGCCTTGGAAGTTATTTCTGCCTGTGTACTCGGAGGAGTTTCACTAACCGGTGGAATTGGTTCCATGTCCGGAGTAATCGTTGGTGTTTTAATTATGGGGACTGTGCAAAATGCCATGAACCTTTTAAATATCGAGCCATTTTATCAATATGTGGTTCGGGGAATTATCTTATTAGGAGCAGTTTTACTTGATCGATATAAACAAAAAGCTTGATACCATTTTTTCTTTTTTACCGGGAGAGCCTATCCGCCAATTTTTTGCTCCTGGGAGAGTAAACCTTTTAGGGGAGCATCTTGATTATAACGGAGGCCTAGTTATGCCGGCCCCGCTTTCCTTAGGCACACATCTTTTTATTAAAAAAAGAAATGATTCCCAGATAAATTTTTTTACCGATGATTACAATGGAGATGATTCTTGGGTTAAATATCCCCAATCAGTGCTAGATCAAATCGGAGAAGTTTCAGGGGGATTTGATGCATTTTTCTCCGGTGATCTTCCTCAAGGTGCCGGACTTTCTTCATCCGCTTCCATCGAAGTTGTAACCGCAAGGGGAATTCGAGAACTTTTTGATCTTAAAATATCCGATGTGGAGCTCGCCAAACTTTCCCAACGAGCAGAAAATATAGGAGTAGGTGTTGCCTGTGGGATTATGGATCAATTCGCCAGCTCACTGGGAAAAGAAAATCATGCCCTAATGCTAGATTGTAAGGATCTCTCTTATGAACAGATTCCTTTTGAATCCGACCAATATATTTTTGTAATCGCCAATACCAATTTTCCACGCAAACTTAACAGCTCTGAATATAATCTAAGAAGAGAACAGTGTGAAAAGGCCCTAAGTTTTTTCACTGAAAAATATTTGGTGGATGTTCCCCTTAAGGATCTCACAAAAATTTCAGATCCAATTTTATTAAAACGGGCCCGGCATGTAGTTTGTGAAAATGAGCGGGTAAAAAAAGGCGCGACAGCACTTAAATCCCACGATTTTAAAACTTTCGGGATTTTAATGAATGAGTCCCACGAATCTTTAAAAAAAGATTATGAAGTCACTAATGAGGCCCTAGATACGCTCGTAACTCTTGCACAAAATAAAGACTATGTTTTAGGCGCAAGAATGACCGGGGCAGGATTTGGCGGATGCACAGTTAATTTGATTGAGAAGGATAAGTTGGATAATTTTTGCCAGCAAGTTGGATCAGAGTATTTCAAAAAGCTCAATTTAAAGGCATCATTTTATACCTTCGATAAAGTTATTGAATAAAGCGTTAAATGTGGCTTAGTTGACCAATTTATTGTATGAAAAATTAATTGGAGTAAATTATGAAACCAACCTTAGTAATAATGGCCGCTGGCATGGCCTCACGCTATGGCTCCCTTAAACAAATTAAAAAGTTTGGCCCAAAGGGAGAAACTTTAATCGATTATTCGGTATTTGATGCTTACCGGGCAGGCTTTAAAGATTTTATCTTTATCATTAGGAAGGCCACGGAAAAAGATTTTTTAGAACTTTTTAAGGATAGATATCCCAGCGATATAAATATCCAATATGTTTTTCAGGAATTAGATAAACTCCCAAAAGGGACACCTCCCATAGAGGGAAGAGAAAAACCTTGGGGAACAGGACATGCCATATTAATGGCCAAAGAAAAGTTAAATGGGCCATTTGCCGTCATTAACGCTGATGATTTCTATGGCTGTGAATCCTTTATTTCCATGTATGAATATCTAAAACAAAACCCAACCAATTTTTCTATGATCGGATACAAAATAGAAAACACCTTATCTGACCACGGCCCGGTATCAAGGGGTGTTTGCGAATTAGATGAATCTGGACATTTATTATCCATTGTTGAACGAAAAAAAATTATTCGAAATGATAAGGGACAAATAGATGCCGAGGGATTTATCATAAATGAAGGCGCTACAGTCTCTTTGAACTTTTGGGGATTTAATATGGAACTTTTTCCCCATTTGGAAAGGGAATTTGAGGAGTTTTTAAAAAAATCAAAAGATGATTTAAAAGCTGAATATTTGATTCCCGAAGTGGTAGGAAATTTGGTTACAAAAGGATTATTTACAGTGGCAGTATTGCCTGGATCTTTAAATTGGTTTGGAGTTACTTATAAGGAAGATGATCAAGAGGTTAGAGAAAACCTTATAAAATTGCAAAACGAGGGGTTTTATCCCCAGGGATTATGGAATTTAATAAAATCTTAAAAGAGTTTGAAGTCCAAGGGGAAGTAACTCCTCTTGGGGCAGGACTTATCAATGATACTTATAAAGTAGGGGATTTTGTCCTTCAGAAAATAAATCCCAAAGTTTTTCCCTATCCCGAATTGGTGATGGAAAATTTCTCCAAAGTTTCTCATCATTTGGAAAAAAAACTTAACGATCCAAGAAAGTTTTTAAAATTAAAACCAACCCGTACTGGCCTGGACTATCTGCTTCACGAAGGATCCTGTTGGCGTCTGGTTTATTATATTCCCGATAGTGTTAGTTTTACCAAACCTCCCAGTGACGACCATTGTTTTGAGGCCGCAAATAAATTTGCCTCCTTTCAAAAAAATTTATTGGATCTGAATGGGATTACACCCACTAAAAGACAAAAATTTGATCTCCCGGGAAAAATCAATGAATTTAAATCCCAAAATGTTACTCCCGAAATCAAATGGGCCTTTAATCATTATTTTGAAATAAATTTGGATCTTCCAAAAAGAGTAATTCATCATGACACCAAAATATCCAATGTCCTATTCGATAAGAAATCAGGGAAGGGACTTTGCGTAATTGACCTGGATACCGTGGCAGAAAACCCCATTCTTTGGGATTTTGGAGATATGGTTCGTTCCATGTCTCCCTGGGTTTCGGAGGAAGAGGATTTTTCTCAGGTAGATATCAATATGGAATTTTATAAGGCCATCGTATTGGGATATTTATCAAATGCCGATTTTATGGAGCCAAAAGAAAGGTATTCCCTTTTTGATGGTGTATTAATGATTACCTATACTTTGGCCCTAAGATTTTTATCAGACCATTTAGACGGAGATATTTATTTCAAGGTGAAATATCCCGGACACAACCTTGCTCGTGCAAAAAATCAAATGCGACTTTTTGAGGTCTTTTTAAAAAATCAAAAAGAATTAAGGCATATCATCGCGGTGGGATAATTCTGTCCCATTGTGGAATTTTCTTGTTCAAAAAAACATTATCTCCTATTTCCTTCAGTAGGAGGTTTTATGAAGAAAATATTATTTTTTATTACTTTTTCTGCCCTGGCCCACGAAAAAATTGCCTTACCTGAAGATTTTGGCACCTGGAATTGTGGAAAACCTTTTTTTACAAAATTGGGAAGATGTGAGATGCAATGTGGAGGAGATGGCTGCCAAGTCATCTGTAAATAATATGAGCGTAAAATTAGAAAAAGGCTGGTCTAAATATCTTAAAGAAGAATTTAACCAACCTTATATGAAAAAATTAAGCGAATTTCATCAGGTGGAATCAAAAAATGGCAAAACCATTTATCCTACGAAGGAAAATATTTTCGCCTGCTTTAATTACACCCCCTTTGACCAAGTAAAAGTAGTAATCATTGGACAGGATCCCTATCATGGAGAGGGACAGGCCCATGGGCTTTGTTTTTCTGTCCAACAGGGCGTTCCCATTCCGCCCTCACTGCTAAATATCTACAAGGAAATCCAAAGGGATTTAAAGATTCCTATTCCAAGTCATGGAAGTCTTATCAATTGGGCAAAGCAAGGTGTGCTTCTTTTAAATGCCACCTTAACTGTCGAGGCCAATAAGGCCGGATCCCATCAAAACAAAGGATGGGAGCAATTCACCGACAAAGTAGTGGAAATTTTAAATAGAGAAAAAAAAGGATTGGTTTTTGTGCTTTGGGGATCTTATGCCCAGAAAAAGGGTGCCCATATCGATCAAAAAAAACATTTAGTTTTAAAATCGGTTCACCCATCGCCACTTTCCGCCCATAGAGGGTTTATTGGCTGCGGACACTTTTCAAAAATAAATAAGTATCTTGAAAAAAACGGACAGCCCCCAATCAATTGGTCGGTCTAGTCCATTTCATATAAAGAATTGGCAATACATTTAGATTAACTAAAAAGGGAAGGGAAACCCCTACCGAAAGATCCGATAAGATGGAGAATGATGTCAAAGTAGTCTCATCAGGATCTAAAATTCTAGATTCAACCAAATTTTCTCCAATATGATTAATTTCATAATCAATAACCTGGGAGAGATCGCTATTAAACTCGGCCATTACATTGTGGGAAATTAGCAAAAATAAAATTAGATATTTCATGGATCCACCTTGGCGAAATTTTTATTTAGAAAATGCACTTTAATGGTGGGTATCGCCCCCACGGTTACAATCCCTAAACTTCCGGATAGTCCCAGGGAAAAATTGGCATTAATCATAAGAATTTTCCATTTTTTATCCTGTTGTTTTTCAGCTCTTTTGGCAAAATGGCCACCAATTTTAAAGGCCAGATCCAAACCCTTGCGGATTTTTTTCCTGGCCACCTTTGTAAATTTTGAATCGCTGCCTAGGGTAATATCCCCTTTATCGCTAAAATTTTGATTCGCCTTAGCTTCTGTTTGGGGTTTAAAAATTAAATACCCTCCTACTTGTCCATTTACTGATGCAACTCCAACAAGACCTCCCACATTAAAGAGAACACCTACCCAAATATCCTCAATTTTATAATTGGCCAAGGATTGAGCATTTTTGGAAGACATGGAGATATCTTCTGCAATTAAATTGGCCAAGGTGGAAAGCTTCTGAGAAAAATCGCTGCGTGAAATTCTTGATTTGTTTTTTCCAAAGGTCCAAACCATTGTTACTGTAACTGAACCACCAACCGTTCCAAAACTAACCTGGCCTGCGGCGGATATTCCAAAAACCACTGCAAAGCCCGTTGCCCTATATTTGGGGGCAAAATTAATCTCCATTCCTTTCATTGTTTTTTGAAAATTAAGTGCCGCCTCCATCAAATTTTTTTTCACGGCATCTTCATCTTTTACCTTTCGGGATTTTACCAATATTTCCGAAACGGCTTCAATTTTTCCCAACAGCTCCTCTTTGGGAGAATCAGTGGAGAGCTCAATATCGGGATTAAAAAGCGCGGTAGGATCCGGGCGTTCAGGAAGAATGTCTTTGGCCCATATAATTTGGGCAGCTGAGGCGCCTGAGAGTCCCAGAACACCGATCGTTCCAGAGGTAGAAACTCCAAATAAAGTTATCAAGCCTCCTAAAAAATACTTTCCACCTGGTTGATTTTTTTGGGCGGTGACCTCATCAAGGGTTTCACTTTGAAGGTTAAATATTTCATCGATTGCATTATCGACGGCCTTTTCACCTTGAATATTTTTATTTTCTGATTGTCCCAACCATTCCAGTGGGACCTGGGCAGAGAAAACTGAAAGAGAAATTAGGAAAATTAATATTTTCATGGCCGATCCTTTTTCCTAACAAATACCAAGAAAAACCCTACGTTTCCTCCAATTCTCCAAGGGCCAATCCCTACACTTGCAGCAACCAAAGGGCCAACGGCCAGAAGTGCCAAATTAAAAGGGGCACCCTCAAGCTGTTTAAGAACTGGGGTAGTTGAATCTAAATAATCAGATATATCCTTTTTAAAACTTTTTTTTATTTGAGCGGCCTTAAAGGGAAATTCCTGATCTTTGTCGATTACAAAAATTTCAGCATAAGAAACTGAGGAAAGTAGTAAAAACATCAAAAATATTTTCATAGGGTATAAGACTAGAACCATTAATATCAAAAAATATATCTTTTTTTTTAACACCGCGTGTGCAGATTTCACTTTCAGGTGAAATGCCTCTTACAAAAGAATTTATTTTTAACTTATAAAAATCTCAAACCTAACAAAGGAGAAAATGGTTATGACTTTAGATGAATTCCTACAAAAAAAAATCCAGGAATATAAAATGGCCCATCCCCGTTACAGTTCGGCCCAGATTGCTAGATTTTGGGGATTATCCACATCCTCTCTAAATCGTTTGGAAAATCAAGAAACAAAAAAACCTTCTATTGAGCAGGCGGTTAAGATTTTAAATGGAGTAGGGATTAAAGAAAACCTCTTTGAAATTTTAAATGATTTTTATCCAGAGCTGAAAAATCTTTTTTTAGAATTATCGCAGCGGGATTAATCAAATAAGTGTTCGAAATCCTGCGTCGACAACTTACCTGAAAAGTACATGTCCTGATCAGGAAGTAATTCGTTGAAGAGTTGCCGTTTGGTTTCTTGGAGGTCCAATACTTTCTCTTCAACAGAATCTTTTATTATCGGTCGATAAACTGTGAGCGGGTTTCTCTGACCGATTCGATGTGCCCGGTCAATGGCCTGGGATTCAACCGCTGGATTCCACCAGGGGTCCATTAAGAAAACATAAGATGCTGCGGTAAGGTTTAGCCCCACACCCGCGGCCTTAAGGCTTATTAGGAAAAGACGATTTTTTCCATCTTGAAAAAGCTCCACTTGTTCTTGGCGTTTTTTTATGTTTTGGGATCCATCCACTCTAGAGTATTTCCAATGCTGTTTAAGTACTCTACCTTCTATTATATCTAAGTAGGTGGTGAATTGAGAAAAGACGATTACCTGATGGCCTTCTTGTAAAATCTGTTCAAGATTTTCCATCAAAAAATCAATTTTAGTTGATTGCTCATTTTGCCATAGACAAAGCTGGCGAAGTTTCAATAGGCCTGAGAGAATTTCTCCATATTTTCGCTTTGAGGGGGATTCCTGGATTTTCTTTCTAATAAATAAAAGCTCGGATAAATATTTCTGTCTTTCCTCGTCCGAGAAAATCAAATATACGTTATTTTCTTCTTTGGGAGGAAGATCGGTTAAAACCTGGGACTTGGTTCTTCTTAAAATAAAAGGGGCCGCGACTTTTCTGGCAGTAGCCCTGCCTTTGGGATCCGTTCCTCTTAAGGTTTTTAGATCTCCCCAAATTCCTGGAACTGCCAGATCCATAATATTGTAAAATTCTGCAAGGTCGTTTTCTACCGGGGTTCCCGTCATACAGATCATAAAATCTCCCTTAAGCCTTCTAGCGGAGATAGCGCCGATGGATTTGGCATTTTTAAGGGATTGGACTTCATCAAAAATAATTATATCAAAGTGCATGTCCTTGAAGGTTTCATCAATTTCTCTTCGTAAGACGCCATAACTGGTTAGGACGATTTTTTTATCCAGGGGAAATTCCCTAGCTCCCCCGTGATAGATTCCCGCTTTTAGTGTGGAGAATTTTTCCAGTTCCAGTTCCCAATTTAGCAAAATTGAAACCGGGCAAATAATTAATACTCTGGTGACCTGATCAATAATTGATTCAATAAAACCTATGGCCTGAATGGTTTTTCCCAGGCCCATATCATCGGCCAAAGTGGCACCCAATCTATTTTCATGAAGAAATCTAAGCCAGTTATATCCAACTAATTGGTAGGGTCGGCCAAATTTTTCCAGGGATGGTGGCAGGGGGTAGGGCCCTATAGAAGTTAGGTTTTCCAGTTTTTTACAAAGAGCTTCCTCCTCTTCGGTTAGAATTCCTTCAAGGCCTAATTTTTTAAGTTCAAATAATTCAAATAGACGAATTCTTTTAAAGGGAATTTTAAAAGATTCCAACTTGGAGAGGTTATCTATTCCCTGATAGCGCTTTAAGAAATTTAACAATTCAATTTGCTGGTCATTTAAGATTACCAATTGGTCTCCTACAAAGGAAAGACCTGATGATAAATTGGCATTTTTGATCACTTCGATATCTTCTTCTGATACCTGAAAGGTTATCTCAAACCACTGGTGATCCCGCTTTTGGCGTTCAAACTTGATTTTTGAACTCCATGTTCCCACCTCCATATTTTCATAAAGGGTTACCGGGGAGTAATTGATAAGTTTTCGCTGTAGTTTGGGGATGCCTTCAAAAAGTCCCTCTAGGGAGAGTTTGAAGGAAAATTTTTTAGATTCATCATCATATTCAGAAAATCTAAAAAAGAATTCACCGAAAGATTCATAAAGGCCTGAGATGAAATCTTTTTGTAAATTGTTATCAAACTCGGCCAGACTTTTTGTGTCGGTATTATAAACCAGGGTATGGGGGTTTAATTCCAGATTTTCAATCAGGCGACTCCATTCTTCCCTCTTAGTGCTGGCATAAAGGGCCTGTTTGTAATCAGAATCGATATTTTTAAAATGCTTATTTAAGTCCCTTATAAAATCATAGGCCAAGGTTTTTTTTCTAAAGCTGTTTAAAAGACCCGTTTGAGAAAAGGTGAAGCACCTTAAAAATTTGGTAGGGGTGACAATTCTTTTCTCCTCATCGACAAAAAATAGAGAAATTTGACAAAGATTTTTTTTACCAAAGGAATTTATTTCTAAATGGAGTGTAGCTTTTTGAGGGACCAGGGACTTCCAGGATATGCCATCAAAATTAACTTCCAAAAAATCTTCATTTTGAAAATATAAAATTCCCTGAATAAGCTCATCTAAATTGGGATTTCCTTGGGATAATTTAATTTTGGTCAGAAGAGGCTTGATCCTATCCGGAAGGTAGAGGGTTTCCCCGTTCTTCCAGTTAAAGAGGTATAAAACCTCAAATATGGAGATTTGACTTATTTCCTCATCTTGAGGGTTTCGGTAGGCGTAGCGAATCTTTACTCCCTGATTTCCCGTTTCAATATTTAAAATTAATTTCCCTTTAAAAGAAATAGGAGGAGGAAAAGAAACAATTTTTTTATCGTGAAGCAGATATTGAAGGGACCCATAGGTAAGGGCCCTAGATTTAAGCTCAGTGGGACCTGATACCATGGTTCCATATTCATCCACCGAAGCTGTAAAATCTAAAAATGGGGCCATTGGGGGTAAATTTGAAGTTTCCTGGCCGGAAAGAAAATAAAGTAAATAAAGAGCGGCCACATGAGGGCAATGTTTTTCATGGGTATACTCTAAACAGTCACAATAAGATGAAATTGGCCCTTGGGGTTCATTTTCCAGTCTTTTTTTGTAAACTACTTTGGTTTCATGTTTTTTGCCGTCAGACACAAGTCCTGTAACGATAAAATAAGACTCTGGGGAGCCTTTAGTAAAAGAGAGATTCACTTTAGAAAATAAGAGCAATTTGCGTGCTTGTTCTAATTGAGCTGGCGAAAAGTATTTTCCTGCCTCTGAAAGGATTTCGGAGGGAATTTCAAAATTTGAATTCTCCATCAAGGCCCTATTATACCTAAGAATTGTCCGTATAGGCCTTTAAAAGTTTAGAGCGGGATGGATGACGAAGTTTTCGAAGTGCCTTCGCCTCAATCTGCCTAATCCTCTCCCTAGTAACAAAAAAGTCCTGTCCTACTTCCTCAAGGGTATGGTCGGATTTTTCTCCGATTCCAAATCTCATTCTTAAAACCTTTTCCTCTCTTGGAGTCAAAGTTGATAATACCGCTCGAGTTTGCTCGGAAAGTGTGATGGACATAATGGCGTCTGAGGGAGAGATGATTTTTTTATCTTCGATAAAATCCCCAAGATTTGAATCCTCTTCTTCCCCGATAGGAGTTTCCAAAGAGATAGGCTCTTTAGAAATCTTTTGAACTTTTTTAACTTTATCTACAGGAAGCTCCATCTTATCTGCAATTTCTTCAGGTGTGGGCTCTCTTCCTAATTCTTGGATCAACTGTCTTTGGGTTCGAACCAATTTATTGATGGTTTCAATCATATGGACTGGGATTCTTATGGTTCTTGCCTGATCCGCGATGGCACGGGTAATGGCCTGTCTAATCCACCAAGTGGCGTAGGTTGAGAATTTATAACCTCTTCGGTATTCAAATTTATCAACCGCTTTCATAAGTCCGATATTTCCTTCCTGAATTAGATCCAGAAATTGAAGGCCTCGGTTGGTATATTTTTTAGCGATAGAAACAACAAGTCTTAGGTTGGCCTGGACCAGCTGTGATTTTGCTTTATCGGCCTTTTCCTCGCCCTTTACGATAATGTCGTAAACTTTTTCAATTTCTTCAAACTCCATTCCTGCAGTTTCAGAAAGCCTTCTTCTTTTTCTAATTAAGTCTTCCTGGGACCTTACCAGCTGTTCAATTTTAACATCGGTGGTAAAAAGTCTTTTGGTTAATTTTCTCTTGAAGGCATCGTCTTCAAGAATTTTGTCATTGATCTTTTGGAATTCCCTTGCGTTTTTAACTTCGAAGAATTTAAAAATTCTTTCTTCCTGTTCGTTAAGATCTTTAAATTGCAGAAAGTATTTTTTCACCGGGTCCACAAAACTGTTGATGATCTTTCTGTTAAAAGTAAGATCCGTCATGGTTTCAGTTATTTCTGAGAATCTTTTCTTTTGAGCGGGGGTTAATTTCATCATAGTACCATCTTCTTTTTCAGTTTCCTTTAAGATGGTCTCGATTTCCTCAACAACTTTTAAAATATTTTCTTTTACTTTCTCCACTTCTGGAAGCGGAGATTCATCATCTAGACCACGAACCAAATCTTTTACATATTCGACTTGGTTTTCCGCGGTCTCTATTTTTTCTCTAAGTTTGATAATTTCTTTTAAGGCATGGGTTGAATTTAGTGCGGAGGTGATAATTTCCCGCTCACCTTCTTCAATTTCCTTGGCGATAACTACTTCTCCCTCGCGGGTAAGAAGTGGAACTGAACCCATTCGTTTTAAGTAGAGTTTAACTGGGTCAGTTGAAGAAGATTTAAGTTCCGCCCTTTCTTCTTTGGAAAGGGTTTCCTCGATGATTTCAGTTCCATCAAGTTTAATTCCTGCATCTACCTCTTCTTCCTCTGGCTCAACGGCCACAGGAATGGCGAAGATTTTTAGCCGGTTCATAATGTCATCGATGATTTTGGCATCTACGATATTGGCAGGAATGGCATCGTTAATCTCTTCGGGGGTTAGAAAGTTTTGTTCCTTTCCCTTAGAGATTAGTTTTTCAAAGGCCTTAGAACTTAAAAGGGAGTCGACAAGTGACATGAGCTCTCCTTAACGTTGCAATTTTAATCTATCTAATTCTTTTTCTATTTCAAAAATCTTGGTCATCAGGTTTTTCATTTCATCTAGAGCTGAGCATTCTTTTAATTTTTCTTTAGAATCCTCTTTCTCTTTAAGTAACCTATCTTCCTTGAGAATACCCATTAGATCCCGAAAAACTCTTTCGCGGACTTTTTCTCTTTTAGCGGAATCTAACTCAATTAATCTTGGCCTAAAAAATGCCAAACCGGCTGCTTCTTTAAGGCCTAAGGAGATATCCTCCCCGTTAAATAAATCCTTTGCATGGGAGTAGAAGGAAATTTCATCTACCTCCATATATAGGTTTTTCAACCTCAAAACTACAGGTTTTACCTCAGAATGGGGTATTAAATCAAGCAGTACATTGATTTCATCGTGCATTAAGTACTCGGGATTGTGGATAATTTCCAGAGTTAGATGCTTTTCTCCCCGGCTTAAAACTTCCGGATTTTTTTGGGGTGTGGGTGTCGGGTATGTCTTTTTTTTGGGGATTTCTATGGTTTGGGAGGACATTTGGCCTTGGGGGTGAAGTCTTAGGTAATCCTCGTAGGCCTTTTGAATCGGCTCAATACCGGATTTTAGTCCAATTTTTAAAATTATTTGGGCCAACCTCTCCAGTGCCAAAAGGTTGGTGCCCAGAGGCGATAGTTTTTCAAAAACATTATTGAGAATTTGAAGTTTTTTATCGGGATTTTGGGGGATTTTCTCGGGAATAAGCTTATTTAGGGTTAAATCTAGGTAAGTCGGGGCATTTTCTAGTAATGCAGCAAACTTTATTGGCCCTTGGGCAGCTAGGTATTCATCTGGATCTTTTTGGGGTGTAAAATCCAAAAATTTTGCCACGATTCCATGACTCAGAAGATCTCGATTTACTCGCTCTGTTGCTGACCTTCCTGCATCATCTGAATCTAGGGCCAGGTAAAAGTTTTTGGCCAAATCTTTTAAAATTAGGATGGATTTCTCGGATAATCCTAGACCCATAATGGCAATAGAGTTTTCAAAATGAGATTTATGAAGGGCCACTAAATCCATATTTCCTTCACATAAAATCACCGCATTTTTTTCTCTAATACTGGAAACGGCATGGTGGAGTCCGTATAGGATATTTTTTTTATCAAAAATTAAAGAGGCGGGGGAGTTCATATACTTGGCCTTTTGATAATCAAAAAGCGCTCTCGAGGTAAAACCCACCACATTCCCATTTCGATCCCAAATGGGAAACATCACTCTATCCCGAAAGGTATCGTAAAAATTAGGTTCTTTTTTTAAAAGGCCAATTTCCACCGCTACTTCTATCGCAAAATCTTTTTCTTTTGGGTCTTTTATGGTTTGCAGATAGTGATATAAAACATTATTACCGGGTGCAAATCCGATTTGGAATTTTTCTACCGTATCTCGATCGAGATTTCTATTTTTCAAAAAGTTTTCAAATGCCGGGTGGGAGCTTTTAATAAATATTTTTACAGCTCTTGATAGAAGTTTTTTGGCCATTTCTATTTTTGGTGAAACTTTTTTTTCTTCCTCAAAGGATTTAAAATCCAAGGATAGGAGGCCTGCGATTTCTTTGAGGGCATCGATAAACCCAATCCCCCTAAATTTCTGCACAAAGGTAATGGCATCACCACCGGTTTGGCAGGCAAAACACATAAAGAGTTTTTTCTGGTCATTAACCTTTAACGAGGGATGGTGGTCGGGATGAAAAGGACATATTCCTTCGATCACATTACCCTTAATTTTAAGAGGAATATAACCACCAATAATCTGGGAAAGCGGAGTTTCCTTTATGATATCTTTTAGATCAGAAAGGGCCATTACATCCTTTTTAGAGATTTAAGTTCTAAGGCCTTGATTTTGATTCCCTGGCCAATAAATATGGTTTCAAATTTAGTTTTGAACTCTTTTAGGAAATGATGGCCAGATAAATCCCAGAGGTCAAAGGTTTTGAAAGTTACTTCGAATCGATCATCAATGCGATCTAGCATCCATTGTGCTAAGTCATCATGGTCAGTCTTAATAAAAATCTTCCCGCCTGGTTTTAAAACGGAATAAGCCGCATCAAGAAAGGGTTTTTGGAAAAGTCTTTTTTTGTGATGCCTATTTTTAGGCCATGGGTCAGGAAAAAAATAAAAGATCCCGTCCAACTCATTTTCCCCAAATAAAAAACCAACCCGCTCTCCTTTGGCCCTTAGATATCTAAAGTTTTTATAAGGGTGGCGATCGAGTTTTTTTGCTACCTGAAAAGATCTTTTGAAGCGATGATCTAGTCCTACGAAATTAACGCTTGGGTTTTTTTCGCAAAACTCCAGCATAAATTCCCCAAATCCAGTTCCAATTTCTAAAAAAAGCTCTCCAGATTTTTTGAAAACATTTTGGTTCCAAAAACCGGCAGAATCCTCTCCCTCTTTGTCTCTTAAAACAAAATGAGCAAATTCCTCCAACCGATCATGGTAGGGATTTCTATGGGTATAAACAAAGTCTTTAGTTAGTGCCAAATCCATTAAAAAAAGTCCGCGATGGCCTTGGCCACCATTTGAATATCTTCTGGTTTTAGGTATGGGCCAATGGGAAGGCAAAGAACCGTACCTGCAAATTCATCTGCCACTTTTCTCTCACCTTCAAATCCAAAAAGTGCTTTTTCTTGTCCCATGGATTTTTCATAAAAGGGAGCAGTGGGAATGCCTTTTGATTTTAGATATTCACCAAGAGTAGCTCTTTCTTCCTTGTTTTTTAATCTTATTGGATAGAGGTGCCAGGAAGAGGTATTTAAATAATTTTCGGGAAGAAGTTTTAAATCTAGTCCTGCTAAAGCTTTGTGATACGCCAAAGCGAGCATTTTCCTGCTTTCATTTTGTTTTTCAATTTTAGAAAGTTTCAGGTGTAGCACGGCCGCTTGCATATGATCACACCTTGAGTTTCTGCCAAAAAGTCCTGATCCCCTTCCATGATTTCTTATTGCTTTAATTTTTTCAGCAAGTCGGTCATCGGAAGTTAAAATCGCACCGGCGTCTCCAAAAGCAGCTAAATTTTTGGTGGGGTAAAAAGAAAACGTCACCAAATTTCCAGAAGAACCCACTGGCCCATTGTTAGTAAATGTCCCTTGGGCCTGGGCGGCGTCTTCAATAATTGGAATTTCCCCCGCAATTTCTTTAATTGCCTCAACCTGTGCCGGAAGCCCATAGATATGCACTGGCATAATGGCAGCAAGTTTATGTTTACCCATCACCCGTTTAAGGGAGTTTGGATCCATTAATCCAAAATCATCAACATCGATAAAAACAGGAGTTGCGCCAACATTTAAAACGGCTTCGGCGGTGGCATAGAAGGTAATACCGGGAATTCCGACTTTGTCGCCTGGTTTTACTCCCAATGCACTTAAGCTGATTTCTAATGCATCGGTTCCATTGGCCACCAAAAGGGCATGCTTGGCGTTTTGAATTTTGGCAAATTCTTGTTCAAAAAGGGCGTTATATTTTCCTTCAACAAATGAACTTTCTTCCATGATTTCTTTAAATCTTTGAAGAATTTCCTCTTTAAAATTTAAGGGATGAAGACTATTAAAATCATAAAATGAAAGTGACATAATATGGCCCTATTTTTTTTAGGCTAGCCATACCATTAATGCAGTGAAGGTTCTAGAGAAAATTTAGGCTGCAATCCCGGTTATTTTGGCCTTCTCTTTCTCAATAATTTCATAGATTTCGACTTTGTTATCAAGGGGGTTTAAATCTTTGGGAAGTGCCGTGAAAATGACTTTACCTTCGATCTCGGTGAAGAGATACCAGGTATTGCCTAATTTTTGATAAAGAACTTTGCTTAGATCCTTTCCTTCTTTTTTAGACATGAAATTCCCCTAGGATTATTTAAAGGCTTTTCGCCTCTCAATAAAATTCCTTTAGGGATTATAGTTTTGCACAAAAGCCTAGGTAAAAATTGATCTGACCGCCAAAGGGAATGGTAATATAGTCCTGATTACCCAAGTTCCATGATCCATTATTAGGGTTTCCATCGGAGGGTTTTAGGGTTTGGGGGAGAATAAGCTGTGCTTCCAGAATAAACTGCAGATCAACTCCCCATAATAATTCCAGACCAGATAAATAGACGGATGCCATGGGAGTTATCCCAATTCCTTGGAATGCCCTTTCACCCTCGTTTCCATTTAATGGCTGTTGAGTGATTAGGGTCCGGTTATAATCTATGGTTGCGCCCAAAATATAGCTGACTTCAAATTTTTCTCCCTTTACTGCATCAAACCAAAGTTGGGGGCCTAGGGATAGGAGACCTTCTTGTTCATAGGTCTTGGTTTCGTTTTGAAGCATAAACCTTCTATTTCCATTATAGAAGGCGCCGTTAATACCCCACCGAAAAGATTGATCTTTTAATTTGGGATAAAAGTAATTTACCCCGAAGGAGGTTCTTATTTGATATTGTTCGTAGATGATTTCTTCTGAGTAAGGATAACTTAGCTTTCTTTGCGGCCCAATGCCAAAGGCCAGGTTTATCATCGGCCGGTTTAATTGGATAAAGGGAAATTTTTCAGAAATCGGTTCTGCTATTCGATAATCGGTGGGATCTTTTTCCGGAAGTTTATCTGAAAATTCCCTAAAATCGTTATAAATTATTTTAATATGTTCGCCTAAAATATAGGCGTCAGTTCCATTCTTATCCAAAGTCTTGTAAAAAATTTTTTTGGAGACTGTAGGATAAGTTATTTCTGATCCTGAGATTTTTTGTGGCAGACCCTCTTCAGTTTCAGATTTTAAATCCCGGTTATCAATATAGATTTTCTCACCCATTCTTACGTATTGAACTATGACGGAATCCTGGGATTCCTCCTTAAAAATTGGCGCCTCCAAAACAGTTATCATCGCTTCACCCGCCAAGGCATTCCATGCAAATAAAAGAAATAAAAATCTCATAAATTTATGTCCGAATTAAATTTATAACCCAATCCGATGCCCACGCTGGTAGCTTCATTGGAACCGGCGGAGGTTTGTATCCACTGATTATTGGCAGCTAAAGTTCCAGCATTATAGGAGAGGTTTACAAAGTAACGGTCTTTATAAATGGCTTCAAGATTTCCCTGGAAAAATGTTGCGGAAATGGAAGTGGAATTTACTTGAAGAAAAAAGGATCTTTCAAATAATAGGTAGGCTTCCAATTGAAAGGTATCAGATATTCTCCAAGGTGCTTTTAGGCCTCCTCCAAGAAAAAAACCACTAAGGCCTGATCCGTCATAATCTCCATATTCAAAAGCGGCCACAATTCCAAAAGAAATGGGAAAATCGGTTTTATGAAATAGTTTATAGTCTAGCTTAAGGGCATCGGCAGTATTGGTTGGATTATTAAAGAGTTCCGAAAAATAGGATGAATCGATGGTTTCCTTGTTTAAAGAAAAGGAATGGGTAAGAGAGAATTTTTTATCCAAAGGTTCATTTTTTTCGGTTTTTTCATAGGTGATATATTTCTCGGGTTTTGGTTTTAAATCAACAGCAAGGTCAACATTAATGGCATCTTCTTTTTTAAGTTCAAAAACGACCTGATTGTTCTTATCAAAGACCTGATAAAATCCGGTTTTTTTAATCATTTTTCCCGTAACAAAAATATCTTTGGGAATTTTGCTCCATTTTCCACTCTTGGGGTTTTTAACCCAAGTGCCTCCCTTGATGGCCAGTTTAACCACAGGTAAATCCTCAATTGGAGGTGAATAAATTTCAAAGGGATTTACTGGAGCACTTTTTTTTTGATCTTGTATTAATTTATCGAGGTAAGAAAAATCAGGAACGGATAAAATTATTTTTTTCTTCGCTTCCCGGTCTAAATCTTCAAATGACCAAGCGGATAGGGTAAGGAAAAAAATTAGAAATCTCAAATTTTTATCCTCATATTGGCAATGATAAAAGACTCAAAGTTTGATTGATATTTGTAATCTGCTTTGGAGATTTTGGAGGCCTCCACCCATTTAAAATCATCATGTTCCTTGGGGTCTAATTTGATTTTTTTAGGGGTAGTGGAGAGGACTGCTCCAAATACCTGTTCAACAAAATCTCCATATTCAAAGTAATAATCCAGGTCAAATATTTCATTTGGTACCAAACCAGTTTCCTCAAAAAGTTCCCTTTTTGCGGCGGAAAGTGTGCTCTCTTTTGAATGGAGGGAGCCGGTGATATTTTGCCAAAAGGATCCCCGAGATTTGTTGGTTTTAAGTAACAATACCTTAGGGATCTCCCCGGAAAGGTCAAATACCACCACTTGAACTTTTTTCTGTAACATTTTTACATTATACCGAATTTAAAAATGCCGTGCAAAAAACATTGAATAGCACACCGTTTTCTGTTAAAAGAATCAGCTTATGAACGATTTTATTTTAAGAGTTTGTATTCAAGCACCCGGACTTTTATTAGGGATGGTCTTACATGAGTACTGCCATGCTTATGCTGCTCTAAAGTTTGGAGATGATACCGCCAAAAGACAAGGAAGGCTTACCCTTAACCCTGCGGTGCATTTATCCATTTTTGGGTCGATTGTCTTCCCTCTTCTTGCCGCGGCATTAGGTGGAATGATGTTTGGATGGGCCAATCCGGTACCCATAAACGGAAGAAATATAAAAAATTATCGAAAGGGAATGTTTTGGATTAGTTTTGCAGGGCCTCTGGCAAATATAGTCCTCGGGTTAATTTCCGCTCTTTTTTATTCGATCTTGTTGACCCAGGTTCCAAGCACTTTTTATCTCTTTTCTCCACTTGCCTCCATGTTTGAGGCCTCAGTTTATATTAATTTTATCCTGGCCTTTTTTAACCTAATTCCATTTCCACCTCTTGATGGATCTAGAATGGTTAGCTCTCTTTTAAGCTACGAAAATGCTAGAAAATATGAAGACCTTCAAAAATTTGGAATCTTCTTTATTTTTGTTCTTTGGTTTACTCCGGTTTTAACCTATCTTTTATCTCCGGCCTATATGCTGGCCAGAGGTTCCATCGGGCTCTTTTTTAAATTGATTGCTTGAGTCCAAAATTATAAGATTGACCCATGATAGATACCAGTATCTCCATTAAAACCGACCAGTTTGACGGCCCCCTTGGACTTCTTTTGCACCTGATCGAAGGGCAAGAGATGGACATCCAATCCTTGGAATTAGAGGCCATCACCGAACAATACCTGGATTATTTAAACGGTATGGCGGCACTTAATTTTGATGTGGCCGGAGATTATCTATACATGCTGGCCACGTTGGTACTTTTAAAATCCCATTCTGCATTAAATGAAGAAGGACAATTGGAACTTTTGGAAGAATTTGGGGATTCCTCCCTAAATATCACCTCCAAAGCGGAGCTGATCCGAAGGCTTGAAGAGTTAAAACGTTTTCAGGAATTGGGACAAAAGCTTTGGGAGAGATCAAAACTAGGCCATGAAGTATTTATTAAGCCTAGAGTCAACCGCAAAGAGGTTATAGATTCCATCCTGACCCCCCTTAAAATTGAAGAATTGATAAAACCCATGATGGATTTAATGAGAAGATCCGCAAGGGAATTTCAGCTGATCCAAGGTGATAAAATCTCCCTTACCGATAAGCTAAAAACTTTCAAAGAAAACCTAGTTCTTGGCAATAATTATGAATTTAACCACCTGCTCTTACTAGATGGAGGCGAGGCGGATAGAATAAATATTTTGGCAACCTTCTTATGCCTATTAGAACTAGCTAGACTTAAAAAAATAAGCCTTTTTCAAAACCATCCCCATTCCACAATTTATCTTGAAGTGTTAGGAGATCTAAACGAGGTGGAAGAGGCCAAGTTGGAATTACTCCATTAAAGAGGATTTATGGATGAATTAATACAAAAAATAGCTCAGGAAAATATGGCCGCAAGCCAGGGGTTCACCCTGGATTTGGAATATTTTGACGACCAAAAAAGTGAAGATGAGTTTTGGCGGGCAAGAACCGGACTTGATGAAACTGGACTTTGCGGGGCCATTGAAACCATTATTTTTATGTCCGATCGCCCGGTTTCCCTTACAAAACTTAGAGAACTTATCGATCCCGATATGCCTCTTAGAGTTCTTTATGGTTGCATAGGTTTATTGCAATCTAGATATGAAGATCCTAAACACGGGATAAGACTGCAGGAAGTGGCCGAAGGTTATCAGTTTAGAACCAAGGCCTACTATGCCAAATATGTTCAAGATCTTTTTAAAGTTTCCGCATTGACCCTAACCCCGGCGGCCTTAGAAGTATTGGCCACTATCGCTTACAAACAACCAGTTTCCAGGACTGAAATAGATCGCCTGCGCGGAGTGGATTCCTCCCATTTAATTCGAGCGTTACTAGATAAAAGATTGATTAAAATAATGGGCAGATCCGAAGAACTGGGAAAACCTGTGCTCTATGGAACCACCAAAGAATTTTTGGAAGTATTTAACTTTAAGGATTTATCCGAGCTCCCTCCAGAATCTGAACTTAGGGATCTGGCACTTAAAAATGAAATAGGGGAGATATCAGACATTAAAGGATTGTCCGAACAAAATTCCAAATTTTTCTTTGATGAACTAGAAGAATTGGACGCACTTTCCGGAGCGATAAAAAATATTTCACCAGATACTCCCTTTATCGAATCTTTAAAAGATGAAGATAAGAAAAGGGTTGAAAATAAAGAAGGACCAATTAAAACCGCTTTTGATATTTTGGAAGAATATGTTTTAAGAGAAGACCTAATAAATCAAAATAAGCTCGCTGCCGGATCAAACCCTATCAGTGAATTAAATATGGATCCCAGGGTGATTAAAAATTTTTGGGAAGGCCCATTTAATCTGCCCCTTTCCGATGATTTTGAAATGATAGATCTTAATACTGGATCCCCCATTTCCTTACTTCTAGATAACCTAAACCCCGATATTCTCTCCGATTCGCTCTTTGAGATAGATGATTCCCTTTTGGAGGAAAGAGAGAAAAACCTTGAAAAAGTTACAAATAAAACCTCCCAAGGGGCAACTGACCTAGATATTGACCTGGAATTTTTAAAGGATGAGCCCTAATCCCTTGACTTGAAAGCCTTATCACATTAGTTTTTCCCCACTTATAAACTGCCGTGAGGCCAGATCAAAGGAAAAACCAGTGGAAGTTCGACTTCAAAAATACATCGCCGATTGTGGCATTACCTCCAGAAGAAAAGCAGAAGATTTAATCACCTTGGGAAGAGTTAAGGTTAACGGCACTATCGTTACTTTACTGGGAACCAAAGTTGATCCTTCAACCGATACCGTTGAAGTGGATGGGGCGCTTGCCGATCATAGATCAGTCAATAAAGTCTATATTCTCCTTCATAAACCCAGAGGATTTGTAACCACAGTATCTGACCCCCAGGGAAGAGAAACGGTTATGGATCTAATCCGAGAAGTATCAGAACGAGTTTACCCAGTGGGAAGGCTGGACTATTTATCCGAGGGTCTTTTACTTTTAACCAACGACGGTGAGATGGCCAATACCGTTATGCACCCTCGCCATGAAATCGTTAAAGTTTACGAAGTTAAAATATTTGGAATTTTAGATCCACAAATTCTCTATAAGCTTAGAGAAGGGATAACCGTAGATGGGGATTTTTTAAAACCACTATCGGTAAGACCCCTTAAACAACTAGATAATAAAACCTGGATAGAGTTTCGACTTGCCGAGGGGAAAAACCGAGAAATTAGAAGACTCTGCGAGGCACTAGATATAACCATCGATAAACTTAGACGAGTGGCCATAGGAAATCTAACCATTAATGGAATTGCTCCTGGAAGATACGTATACCTTTCCAAACGGGATATCTATAATGGGCTAAACTTAAAATCGGATTATTTCTCTCCTAAAAAAACCGTCACGATAAAAACCCCTAGGTCGACAGAAAAAAAACTGGCCAACGATCAAACTTATAAGAAATATCGAAAGGATACCTATAATTCGGTGATGAGGTCTTACGCTTTAAAACCCAAAGAAGAATCAGTTGTCCAGGTGCAAAATACGAGAGTTAAGCATTAATTCATTTAGGTTATCTAGGCCGTATTCCAGGGCCTGATGACCTAACTTTTTATCCGCTTCGGAAATTATAAATGCCAAAAGTCTAAAGGCCTCCAAGGATCCCTCAAAAAGCTTTGCCTCGCTATCACCTTTAATTTGATCCAAGGCCACTTGCAGGGATTTAAACGCTCTTAGCTGTGCAGGAGATAAGGATTGGGTGGAAATCTCAATAATGAGTTTATCTTTTTTCATGGACCACCTATTTTCGACCCGATATCGCACTTTTTTTAGGTATTTAAGGCCGAGAAGACTATTTTTTTTTAATATACAAAGGAATAATCCTGGTCTAGTATTCCGCCATCATAAGATTATCGCGGGGTGGAGCAGTCTGGTAGCTCGTCGGGCTCATAACCCGAAGGTCGTAGGTTCAAATCCTACCTCCGCAACCAATTTTTAAATAACCTATATTTAGTATGATCTTAGAAATTTTAATTTTCGGCCTAATCCTAAGTGCGGATTCATTTTCAGCAGCAATCGCCATGGGCCATCGTCCCTTCACCAAAAAGGATGCTCTAAAATTTGCCTTCACCTCAGGCGCTGCAGAAACATTTACAACCTTGATCGGATCAATTGCGGGTGCTCAAATAGTAAGAAAATTTGGGGACTATGATCACTGGATTGCCTTTTTTTTACTTCTTGGTGTTGCACTTCATATGGCCTTTGAGGGAATTAATCAAATGAGAGGTGGAGAACAAACTAAAAAAGTTAGCTTCCACAGTTTCACTAAAGTTTTAATTGTTTCTTTTGCAACAAGTTTAGATGCCTTTGGAGTGGGAATTGGTTTAGGAGTGGCCCAAAAACCCATTGTTCCTTTTCTTATTTCAATTGGTCTGTGGGCCTTTACGGCCACAATTGCAGGCCTTTATCTTGCCAGAAGACTTTCTAAAAAATTTGGTCCTATCATGACATTATTTGGATCTTTGGTCCTTGGAATTTTGGCCTTCCAAATGTTAAAAATTTAAAATTATACCAATTTGGTCGCCTTCAATTTACCCCCATTTTTTAAATCTTGGTTATAATTACAAAATGGAAGGCACTTACCTGATCGAGCGGGGACTTGGAATATTCTATTTGGTTATGGGGATATCTTTTTTGCTTAATGCTAAAAAATTGTGGCAACCTCTAGTGGAAAAATTAAAAGATCCGGCCTATACGATCTTTTTAGGAGTCTTTACCTCGTCTATCGGTACTTTTTTGGTCCTATCCCACAATATTTGGGAAAAAAATCCTGCAGTTCTTTTAAGTACAGTTTCCAGCTGGGGCATTTTCTTGGAGGGGATTAGCTACTTACTACTTCCCGGCTTCTTCCTAAGTTTTATGCCAAAATCCCTTGGAACCATCCGGTGGGTAGGGGGATTTATATCTATAGTTACCGGTGCCGTAATTCTTTTGAACTAAGGAGGATTTTTCAATGGATGAAATAGAATTTCTAGAAAAGGCGGCAGGAATTATTTATTTAATAATAGGCCTATCTGTTCTTTTTCAAGGGAAAAAATTGTGGATTCCCATGTTGGACTCCTTCGATAAAGAAGGAAACTCCGTTTTGTTTGGCGCCTATTCTCTTTTTATTGGAATTCCCTATATTCTCTTACACAATATTTGGGAACCGGGATTTTCCATTTTGGTTACCATTTTTGGTTGGAGCGCATTTATCAAGGGAATTGTTTATCTGACCTATCCCCAGGCACTTAAATTTTTTATTCCAAAATCTCTCAAAGGAAGAATTCTTTATATGCGACTTGGTGGAGTAACTGCGGTTTTTCTATCGCTCATTATGATTTATGAGGGATTTTGTTTATAGCAATTATTATTTGGTTGTTTCGGGAGCAGGGGTTGGAATAGGTTCTTTGGGTTTTTCTTGAAATTGTGTTTCATTTATAACAACCCATTTAATATTTGATTTTAGGGCCTCTAGACGTTTTGCACAGTCATATTTTTGGGTTTCTTCAACAGTTTCTAATTTAATTTCCTGGCTTTGGTGACCATAATTAGGTGCCAAAAGAAAGACCCTATCCTCTTTTGGGACAAGGGTTAGAACTGTCATTTTATTTTTGCCTTTAGTACTTTTAATATCATCCCCTTCACAAAAGGTAAGTTCCGGTTTTTCATTAATGGCACAATTTATTGGGCGATCGATTTCCTTTTTGCCCAAAAAGATGTACTCAATTTTTCCTTTGATGACACAATTTGGATCCGGTTGGATGGTATAGGCACCGTAAGCAACATTTAAAAACGACAAAATAATAATTTTTTTCAATTAAAACTCCTTTTTTAATAGCCTATTAAATTTTTTCTAAATTTTTCCATATTTTCCTTGGCAATTGCCCGGGCCTTTTTCGCCCCTTCCTTTAAAAGCTTATCCACTTTACCCTTATCATTCATTAAGGAAAAATAAATTTCCCGTGGGCCCTTAAGTTTTTCATTCATCGCCATAAACAAAACGGTTTTGGCTTCACCCCAAGAAATTCCAGAAATTAATCTTTTTCTAAAGGTTTCGGCTTCTACCTTGCTAGCAAATAATTTATAGTAGGAAAAAATGATGGATTTGTCCGGGTCTTTAGGTTCTGTAGGTCCACTTGAGTCAGTGGTAATTCTATTGATAAGTTTTTGCAGCTTTTTTTCTTCTAAGAAAAGTGGAATGGTATTTTGATAACTTTTGCTCATCTTTCTGCCATCAAGTCCTAAAACCGAAGCTACTTCTTCTTGGATTATTTCCTTTGGCTCAACAAAAATTTCCTTTTTATAAGTATTATTTATTCGGGAGGCGATTGACCTGGCGATTTCTACGTGTTGGATTTGATCTTTCCCCACGGGAACAAAATGGGAATCAAAAAGCAAAATATCGGCGGCCATTAAAATAGGGTAGGTGTAAAGTCCCACATTTACCCCATGATCCGGATCTTTATTTCCCTGATCAATATTTTCTTGCACCAATGCCTTATAAGCATGTGCCCTATTTAAGTCCCCTTTTGGGGTATTACAGGCCAAAATCCAATTAAGCTCAAAAAGTTCTGGAATATCTACTTGCGCATAAAAAGTAACTTTTTCAGGATCAAGACCACAGGCCAACCAGGTGGCGGCAATTTCATGAACATATTGTTGAAAGAGCAAGGGATCTTTAACGGAAGTGTAGGCATGATAGTCAGCGACAAATAAAAAATAATTGGCATCGCCTTTACTCATCATATCAAGGGCGGGTTTGATAGCGCCAAAATAATTTCCAATGTGAGGCGTTCCAGTAGGTTTAATACCGGTTAGGATATTTTTTTTCATCATTAATTGGTATGCTGATTTTCCTGGGATTTCAAGAAGGTTTAATGAACATAAAGTTAATTTTTTTCATATTTCTTATTTGCTCCTCCTTAATGGCCCAAACCGGTCCTAATCCCCAACAGGAAAATGAGATTTTTCACTCAGCAGTAGAAAACCTAAAAGAAATAGATTTTTCGAAGGAATTTTATATTAAATCCTACCCTGATATCGATCCCAAGTGGATGGAGGATTTTGCTATTCCACTTTCAATGGAGCTGGGAAAATTTTTTAGATTCGACCATTTTCCGGTCAATTTCAATTTCACCGGTTTTTATAAGATACCTTTAATTTTTAATGGCGGTGACTTTGCATTGCGGGCACAAATCACATTTCCCCTTCTGGATTAAAAAGTTTAAGCTAAGTTATGGGCAAAATAAAATTTACTAAAATTCGCAAGGGACCTGTTTTTCGCAAAATCGCCATGGGTTCATGGAAAAGTGCCAAAGATCCGTCGGTTTATGCGTTTATAGAAATTGATATGAAGAAAACCTTGGACCTTTTACCCGATTATTCTTCCAAACACGGTGTTAAAATAACCCCTTCTCACTTAGTAGGTCGTGCACTTACTTATTGCATGCAAAGACGTCCAGAAATCAACGGCATGATAAGATTTTACAGAATTTACCTTCGAACTGAAGTGGATCTTTTTTTTCAAGTAAATATTCCTGGCAAAGATGATAAAACCAAAGGCGCCAATCTTTCAGGAACTGTTGTCAGGTCGGCCCAGAAATTAAATTTGGCAGATATTTCAAAAAAATTATCCAAGCAGGCCAATCAAATGAAAGAGGGGGATATGGGCGATCTAAAAACCTCCTTTTCTGTTTTTAAAATTATCCCTTGGTTTCTTATGGGATTTGTTTTGGACTTTACCTCTTTCTTAATTTATGGATTAAATTTAAATCTTTCATTTTTAGGGTTTCCCAAAGATCCCTTTGGTTCCATTATGATAACCAATACAGGTGGATTAGGAGTGGAAAAAGTTCTCGCTCCCCTAATTTCTTATTCCCGGGTCCCCATACTGATAACAGTTGGGGCATTAACTGATAGGGCAGTGGTGGTGGAAAAAAAAGTGGAAGTGCGTCCTTGTATGACATTGGGGGTGACTTTTGATCACCGTCTAATGGATGGAGTTCATGCGGCCAAAATGGCCCAAGATTTAAAATTTTGCTTTGAAAATCCTACTGAAATACTTTTTAATGACACCCTAGATTTATCGATCCATAGGAAAGATTACCTTTAATCAGGGTTTTCTTTAAATTTTTTACCGGAAAAAAATAAAAAGTTTAAAATATAAATAAACTTTTTATGGATTGGTTAATTTATTTTCTATTTCTAATTGCTTCATCAAATACCGCAGAAATTTATCCTGATTTCATTTTTAATCAAATTCCAACCAAGGAAGTCCTATGGGAGTTAGACCAAAAACAAAAATCTTTTGGAATGAAATATATTAGCGAAATGGGTCCATCACCTAGGAAGAGTGAGGGGATGCTGGATTTAATTTTCCCAGATTTGGTTAAGATTAATTTTACAGATAAAGTTTATCTAGATACAGACCCAGAGGTCCCTCCTAAATGGATGTCCGAAGTTGGAGCGACATATGGTTTTCCCCTTGCCATGGAATTGGGGGCGTTTTTTAAGATCAATAATTTTTCATTCAAAGCTGATCTGCTTGGATATTATAACTCATATTTTGGATACCCTGGCGGGGAATATGCTTGGCGTGCTCAACTTCTTTATTTCCTGCCCGATTAAAAAATTATTTATGATAAGGGTGTTTTTTAAGAATTGAAAGGGCACGATAGATCTGTTCAATAAAAAGCAGTCTGGCAAGTTGATGGGGAAAGGTTAGGCGAGAAAGCGATAAGGAATCACTTTTTAGTTTTATGGTTTCACTACTGTGCCCATCAGCGGAACCCATAACAAAAATTAATTTTGAAGAGGTATTCATTTGATTTTCTAAAAAAGAGGAGAATTCCACCGAATCAAATTCTTTTCCTTTTTCTTCCAATAAAATAACCGAGGCTTTACCCAGTTCTTTAATCTTTTGGGCAACATTATCTTTGTCTTTAACTTCGAGGATTTTAAAATCTATTTCGGTGATTCGCTTTAGATATTCAGATTCCAAGGAAAGGATGTTTTTATCTTTTACCTTAAAGGGACAGAGAAGAAAAACCTCTCTCAAAAAAAGCCCCCATCTTCATCCTCAGGAACGGATTCTGGGGTGGAGAAGTAATATTCTTCCGGAATTTGGACCGATTTTGCATCTTTGTAAAGTCCATCAAGATTATAAACACTTCGGTCTTTTTCAGAGAAAATATGGACGATAACCTGGCCTAAATCAATTAGAACCCAATCAGCAGAATTTCTGCCTTCAACAGATAAAACGGAAACTCCTTGTTTTCTGGCAACCCTTCCAATTTCATCCACCATGGCAGATGCCTGGGTGGGGTTAGTTGAGGAGGCCAAAACATAATAATCAGCAAGAGTTGAATGGGTTTTTACATCCAGAACTTTAAGCTGCTCGCCTTTTAGGTTTCCAAGAATCCAAGCAGCGACCATGGCCATATTTAAAGGTTGTGGATAGGATTTAAAAACTTTTTCCACTTCCTTTTCGATAAATTCTTTAGTCATAATTAATCTTCCAGTGCTTCAAGCATCAAACGCTTGAGCTTTTGTATATTTTTTCCAGAAACGGCCGAGATGGGAAGTACTTTTTTATGCAATTCTTTTTCAAAAAAGCTCTTATACTTTTCCACCTCTTCTTCGGTTAAGGCATCTATTTTTGAAAGGCAGATGATTTCTCGCTTAAGCAGGAGGTCCTCATCGAATTTGCTGATTTCATTTCTAACGGTGACATAAAAATCAAAGGCCTCAAATTCATTAATACACAAGGAGCAATCCACTAGGTGGACAAATGCCTTGGTTCTTTCGATATGTTTTAAAAATTTGATTCCCAGTCCTTTACCCTCAGAAGCGTCTTCGATTAAACCGGGAATATCTGCAACCACAAAGTTAGAATCACCAACGCTCACCACTCCAAGATTAGGCTCTAAAGTGGTAAATTCGTAATCAGCGATTTTTGGTCGGGCATGAGAAATTACCGATATTAAAGTGGATTTTCCAACATTTGGTAGCCCAATTAATGCGATATCTGCAATTAACCTTAGTTCTAAATCCAGCTCAATAGTTTCCCCAGCATCACCTTCCTGGGAATATCTTGGGGCCTGGTTGGTGGAGGATTTGAAATTGACGTTTCCAAGACCGCCTCTTCCACCTTTTGCAAGTAAAATTCTTTGTTTATTTTCTACAAGATCGGCGATGATATCATCTTCCCCGTGGTGTCTGATAATGGTTCCCACTGGAACCTTAATTATTAGATCCTCGCCATATTTTCCACATTTTTGCGAGCCCATTCCTTTTCCGCCGTCTTCGGCGTTAAAAACTTTTTTTCCTCTAAAGCTTGAAAGGGTATTTAGTCCTTCATCGGCCTCAAAAAAAATATTTCCGCCATTGCCGCCGTCACCACCGTCAGGGCCACCGTAGGGGATATACTTCTCCCTGCGAAAGGAGGTACATCCGTTGCCGCCTTTTCCCGAGATAATAGTAATTGTGACTTCGTCAATAAACTTCATAGGCAAAAAAAAAGGGGAAACTTAATTCCCCTTATATTATAAGGTTTTGGTTATTCCTTAGATTACAGATACGATTTTTCTCTTTTTAGAGTAGACGGAAAATTTTACTTTTCCTTCTCTACTGGCAAAAAGGGTGAAATCAGATCCCATTGAAACGCCAGGTCCTGGGAATATTTTAGTTCCCTTTTGTCTGACGATTATATTTCCAATTTTACAAACTTCTCCGTCGTACATTTTGGTACCACGCATTTTCGGATTACTGTCTCTACCGTTTGATGTCGACCCTGCGGCCTTTTTGTGAGCCATGGTATTCTCCTATTTATTTCTTCTTAGCTGTAGTTGTTTTTTTCGCTGCAGGAGCTTTTGCAACCTTAGGCGCTTTTACTTTTACTTCTTTTTTTTCTTTTTTGGCCTTAGGAGCTTTCGCTGCTGTTTCCATTTTCTTAGAATTACCTTGTCCATCGGTGATCTCAGTGATCAAAAGGGCAGTGTAATTCTGACGATGTCCGTATCTTTTTTTATAAAGACCTGGTCTTTTCTTCATAAAGAAAAGTTTTTCGCCTTTATCGTGTCTTAGAACTTTGGCCATTACTTTAGCGCCGGCAACCATTGGCATTCCAACGATTGGGGTTTCAGTTCTTACAAATAAAACATTATCAAATTCCATGGTGGAATCTTCTTTTGCATCCAGTAGTTCCACATCGATTAAATCGCCCGGGGATACTTTGTATTGGTGTCCGGCAATTTCCACTATTGAGTACATGGGGTCTCCTAAAAAACCATAACCAGGGGACTAATAATTTTAGTACTTTATTTCCCTGAAATGAGTCGTTTTTGAAACTATGACTTTTAGTCAAAATAAGGTTCTATGTCAACCATTTTGCATTGAGTCCAACCTTGCGTCTTAAAGCAAAAAAGTACAAAATGGCCCAATGACCTTAAATATAGACCCGGTACTTTTCCGATTAGGTTCCCTTCAAGTTCGTTGGTATGGGTTAATGTATGTAATCGGCTTTGTCCTCGGTGGTCTTATAGGCAAGAAGCTGGCCCGTGAAAAATTCTTTGAAATCACGGAAAAACAGGTAGATACCTTTGTTACTTATACTATGGTGGGGATTTTTGTCGGCGCCCGGCTGGTTTATTGCTTTGTCTATAATCCTTCCTACTACCTTCAAAATCCGCTGGAGATACCCGCTGTTTGGCATGGGGGTCTTAGTTACCACGGGGCGATTATAGGTCTTTATTTTGCTCTAACCCTATTCGCTAAAAATTACAGGATACCCAACCTTCAAGTGTTTGATGCCACCGCCTTAATGGGTTCCCAGGGTATATTCTTTGGCAGGATGGGGAATTTTATCAACGGCGAACTATGGGGAAGGGTAACGGATGTTCCTTGGGGTATCGTTTTTCCTGAGGGAGGCCCACTTCCTCGCCATCCCAGCCAAATTTATGAAGCTTTGCTGGAAGGACTTTTGGTTTTTATTCTGCTTTGGATTTTAAAGAAAAGAATTAAAATTTATGGTCTCCTGGCTTCCTACTATTTAATTTTTTATGGGATAGCCCGCTTCATTATAGAATTTTTCCGCGAGCCTGATGTTCAAATGGGATATTACCTAGGCTTTCTTACCATGGGCCAAATTCTTTGTTTTTTAATGATACTTGGTGGAACTGTTCTTTTTTATTATTCCTTGAAAAAAAATATTCCAATCAAAAAAGTTAAAAAATCTTCAAATAAGTGATCAATTTTATTCATTCAGCCCCCTAAGAGTTGCTAAATTCAAGTAGTTTTAAACTTTTGCAGATTCTCTAACCTGCAATTACCAAATCTAAAATATAAAACTTACAATTTAATTTACTTATATTTTTTTATAAGTTACAACTTTTTGTAAGTTTTATCCTGAATGATGGGGTAAAATTGTGTGGATAGTTAAACTTTCAAAAAAAGCTGAAGAGGAATTAAGGGAAAATGTGCGGTTGGGAATAATTAATCAAGAAGATATTAAAATTATAAAAAACTGGGTGAATCAAATTGAGAAATATGGCCCAAAATATATTCAAAGCGAAAGAAAATGGGATGACCATAAGCTACATGGAAATTGGGAGGGTTTTAGATCTTCCTGCTTTAGTGGTTCTGGAAGATTAATTTATAGAATCATGGAAAAAGAAATTATTGTAGAAGTTGTAAGAATTACCCCAGATCACGATTACGGAGGTTATTGATGAAAAGAATGAAAGATGTGTTGGAGGAACTGTCTCCTGGTTTTATAACTTCTGGGGAGATCGTAAGGGCCCTAAGAAATTCCCAAGGTTTCACTTTAAAGGATATAGAAAAAATGACGGGACTAAGTGAACAGTGGCTTTCAAGTCTTGAAAACGACCGATCTTCTCTTACTGTAAAAAATGCTAGAAAAATTTCTGCTGCATTAGGGGTCAATCCCTTTTCCATCCTTTTTCCAAATGGGGAGAATATCAAGGATAAAGAAATACAAAGAATTGAGCGGTTGCGTGAAAAACTTTTAAAAGAGAAAAAGGCATCTTAGCGTAAGTTCAAATCCATTCTTTCCAAAAAAGGTACAACATCTGGCGGAAAATTCTTGCCTACCACTGAATAAAATTCTGGAAAACAATTTATGGTACAGGTTCCCTGATAATAATGGGTGAGTCCATCGCTGGTTTTCCAAATATATAATGCAGCTGTTTCTTTTTTTATATAGCTGGTTTGTTTTCCTAAACGGTTAATTAGCGCCTGGTGAAATATGTCATGCAAAAAATAACTTGGAAGTCTGGCGAAAAAATCCAGAATTATTTCTCCTTGTGCCTGAATATAAATAAAATACTTGTAGCGGTTATAAACAATTTCTGTTCGAGATAATGAATAATCACCTTTTTTAGTCAAAAAAACTAAACCTTTTATATCGGAAATCCGATTACCAGGTGTAAATGGTTTTAGTTGGTCCAAGGAAAAATTGTAGTTATAAGCGTCAACTTTGGCGTGGGATATCAAGACGTAAGTAAAAAAAAAGATTAAAAAATACGATATTAATTTCATATAATCATTTTAACGCAAAATTAAATCAGTGGGTATTCTCGGAACAATTGACTTGAAGGGCAGATTTGAATGAAAATAGAATATACAGTCCATATTTCTTTCGGGGGAATTATTAAATGATCAGGACGTTATTTTTAATTCTATTCCTTTTTGGATGCGCCACTACCAGAATACCAGTGGAGTCCAAATTTTCTGTAATTGATAGAAATGATCAACAAGAAAGCAAGCCAAAAGAGAAGCGCTCCGAAATAATGGGAAGCTCAGGGGCAATAGATCATTCCTACCCTGGAAAAACTTATTACCTCTATGGAGCGGAACATTTAAATTTAAAAAATTATTATTTTGATTTTCCCGTGGTCTACAATTCTTCGGTTAAAAAATGGATCGAATATTTCCTATCTCGGGGAAGAAAATTTTTTGAATCATATTCTCAAAGGGCGGGAAGATACGCTCCCATCTTATCTAGTATTTTGGAAAAACATGGTCTGCCAAAAGACCTAATCTTTTTGGCCATGGCAGAATCTGGCTTTCAAACCACTGCTAAATCTTACGCTTCAGCAGTTGGGCCTTGGCAGTTTATGGCCTATACCGGAAAGAAATTTGGTTTGGAGATCAACTGGTTTATCGATGAAAGACGCGATCCCATCAAATCTACCCACGCAGCTGCGAAATATTTAAAGTTCCTCCATGAGGAATTTGGAGAATGGGAACTTGCCGCTGCTGCTTATAATGCGGGAGAGGGAAAAATTGATAGGGCCATCAAACGATATAATGGCGATAGCTTTTGGGATTTAACCAAGGGCAGATACCTAAAAGCAGAGACCAAAAACTATATCCCCAAAATAATGGCCCTCGCAATCATAGGAAAAAATCTGGAGGCCTTTGGATTTGGCGATATCGATTTTCATGAGCCGCTAGATTTTGAAGAAATTGAAATTCCATCTAAAACGGATCTAGTGGCACTATCGGAAAAATTAAATCTGGAATTTGAAGAACTGAAATATCTAAACCCAGAGATTTTGACCTGGATCACCCCGCCAGATGGCAGAAATTATTTGCTTCGAGTTCCAGTTGGTTATAAGCGGGTATTTGAAAACTGCTGTGACAGCCAAGAATATATCGCTTCAAATTTTGAATATTATACTGTGGCCAAGCATGGGCAAAACTTAAAGCATGTGGCCCAAAAATATAGAATAAGGCCAGAAGTCCTTTTTGATTTGAATGACCTAGAGGCGGGAAGATCCTTAAAAGAGGGAACCCAGATCTGTCTTCCTTTTAGAAAAGGCGATGACCCTAAAGATAAGCTTTATTCATCTGTCTACCCTTCTATCCCCAGAAGATCCGTTCTTCGAAGAACTCGCCATAAAGAGAGAATCATGAAGGCATTGGCCTCAGGTAGAAAAATTATTAATCCCACCAAATATTATACCGTAAAAAAGGGCGACACCTTATGGTCAGTTTCCAGAAAAACTGGCACAAATCTAGACACCTTGATAGTATCTAATATAAATCTAGTGCAGGGCAGACAAATCAAGGCCGGAGACCGACTGGCCATCCAGTAGGAGAAATAATGATTCAAAATTTAGTAGTTGGTGGCGATGTGTTTTCCCTGGCCACCTACCAAACCCTTTGTGAAAAATATGGCAGGGAAAATGTACTGCTTCTTAATTCACGGCCAATCTTAATAGATGACCTTAAAATCCAAGGGCCGTCTACCTTAAGAGGTCCCGCTAACCTTTCTATCTTTAATCATTTATACCCTGAGCTTAAATCCACCCCACTAGGTTTTGATTCTTTCTTTTTTAAGGAATCAAGACTTCATCCTTTTAAAGGAAGGGCCAAACCTTCAACCCTACTTTGGGGAGAAGAATTTTTTTCCACCCCCCGGATTGATTATGATCCCTTTGTTCTCTTCCCTTATTTAAACGATGAAAACTTTTTTGAATCCCTAAATCTGCAACTTGACACAATTCTGTCTATCTCAAAATCCCAGTATTTTGAAATTACCACTGCATCTGGAAAAAACATCCAAACTTTAAATCTTTATTTCAGTGAAGGGCCTTATCAATTTTGTAAACTCTTCTCTCCCAAAGAGAAACTTTCCAACGAATTTTTGCAATTTTGTGAACAGACCAACTCGCCGCTTTCTTTAAAAATAAAATTTGTCATCCAGGATAAAATCACGGAGGACCTTTCGACTTTATTTATCCCTCTCTCTCAAACCTATGAAATGGGACATTTTGTGGGAGAGTTTAAAAATGAAGGATCACATCAAATTGGAAATTTTATCCATTTTATTGACGTGGCCGATTCATCTGAAGAAGAGATAGGCAAAAGAATCCGCTTATTAAAGAGAAATTTGGATAAAATAATTCCAAATTTTAAAAAAAATAAATTCAAAGAATATATTTCGCTTTCGCCCAAAACATCTTCAACCAATATTGATGACACCAAATTTGAAAAAATTTCCAATGAGATAAAAAATCTTTTTTTCATAGGAGAAAATGCAATATTTTCTTCTCCATCTAATCTAAAAAATAAATTCGGATATCCTTCAAACCAAATTAGTCATGTATCCCGTGCACTTTTGTCCCATCAAAATATTTTTTTAAACAACTAAAAATATTTCCCTCAATTGTTGACTTTAGTTTTAACAAGATAGAAGATTATTCTAAGTAAAATAGTGAACAACGATTGAACGGATAATTTTAAAATAACTAAGGAGAGTTAAAATGAAAAAGCTGCTATTTTTAGTAATGCTAACTAGCATGTTCGGGACGGCGCATGCCACCCGTTCAAGAATGAATTCACTCGGACAAGACCCTAACCAGGGATCTTTCTACCTAATGGATAACAGGAATTTTTTCCGTAACCCAGCCGGTGCTGGCAAAATGAGAAATTTTTTGGTGGCTGAGCTAGCTACTGACTATGGGACTAATACCACACCAACTGAAGGAAACCTTGAAGGTGGTTATTTCGGAGAGTTTAGTTCCGATATGGCTTTTGGGATTTATATGGGTAAGGGTGATCCTGTTTCAGATTTAGTCGCAAATGCCTTTACTAACAACGCCCCAGTAAACCCAACTCCTACTGGTGGGGAGAATTTTGCATTTTTAACCTCTGGCGATGCAAATCCATTTAACCTTTTCCTGGCCGGTGGAAGCGATATGAAATGGGGGCTCGACCTTAGTTTTGCTATGACTTCCGAAGATAGAACTGGAGGAGAAGCAAAATACAATTCTTTTGGTTTAGGGCTAGGTATCGAAACCAGTGGAGGATTGCAGGTATATGCTAGCTACAACTCTAGCACGTCTGAATCAGGTAGTGCAGCCGGTCCAACCACTCCAAATAAACTTGAAACTTCCGGTTACCAAGTAGGGGTGATTTGGGGATTAAATGCAGAGACCACACTTTTCGCGCAATATAGTGGTGGAGATTCAGAATATAATATTGCAGCAAACGGAAAAGCCAATATATCTCAATTTATAGTTGGTGTTGGTCGAATCTATGAGTTAAGTCCAACAGCCAGATTTAACTTTGATCTTTCCTACAATGGAGGTGAATACGATCCAGATGGAAATTTTAAGTGGTCCCAAAGCACTCTACCTTTGGTTATTGGTTTGGAAGCAGACGCCGCAGAGTGGTTGATTCTAAGAACTTCTATAAGACAAAACTTTATTATAGGGGAATACACCAAGGATACAGGCAATCTTAAAACTTCAAGTAATGCAGCACTTACTGGAACAAGAGTTGCCCTTGGAGCTACTCTTCATTTTGGAAAACTCAAAATCGATGGAAACTTAGGTGGATTTGGTGGGGTGCAAAATACCTCCTTGTTTGATGCTACCAATTTCTTCGTAAACGCAGCTGCTACTTACATGTTCTAAAAAACCAGCTTAAGGGGAAACCAAAAGTTTCCTCTTAAAACCTGATAAGTTTGAAGGGATGGATTTACTCCATCCCTTTTTTTTGTTTAAATTTTAAAAAGCCAAAAGATTCTATCTCAAAAAAAGTTGGAACTAGATGCGATTAATTTTTTTGATTTTAATAATGGCAATTTATTCCTCCGACATCTTAGCTTCAAGGTCTCGTATGTATTCCCTGGGACAGGATCCGCACCGAGGCTCATATTATGTGGATGATGATAGGAATATCTTTAGAAACCCTGCAGATATTAACCTTTATAAAAAATATGTCACGATGGAATTGGAATTTATCCCGAAGGGAGACAGTGCTCTCTCCCTCGTTCCTCAAGGTGGGTATTTTACCCAAATTGGTAAGACTCCGGTGGGAATTTATTTGGGCCAGGGTTTGGCAGAAGGAGTTTTAATTGAGGAGGATGCCTTTGATGCCACACCAACTAATTATTTGTTAACTGCCGCGGATAGTAACCCTGTTACTTTTTTTATTGGAGGGGAATCAGGATTTGAATGGGGGTTAGATTTAAGAATTGCTAATGCCAAAAGAACTATTGGAGGATCCAAGTCCACCTATCAAGCCCTCGGTGCAACTCTGGGTTTTAATATAAAAGATTTCCAAATTTATGGGAAATATGGATTTAGAGATATATCCAGGGTAACGGGATCAAATGATCTAGAAAATGGAACTTATAATGGATCCGGTTTTATAGCAGGAATAATTTATAAATTAAAACATACCACTCTTTTAATTGACCTTATGGGTGGTTCAATTGATTTATCCGGCAGATCAGATCTCGATCAGAATGGAAAAGGTAAAGCAGATCGTCTTACTTTAGGCCTTGGTCATATTTATGAAATCGACAAAACTCAGAGATTAAATTTCAATTTGAATTACGAGGTCACTAAAACTGAAAATAGTATTAAGGATGAAAATATCACCGAAACCAATCTTCCTCTGGTCTTGGGATTGGAAGTGGATGCCACCTCCTGGCTAATTTTTAGAGGCTCCGTGGTCCAAAATTTTATTATTGGTAAAGAAAAAATTGAAAGAGGTGGGACAACGGAGGTAGTTCCGTCACCTGCCAATGGAGCAAAAGTTAATTTTGGGGCAACCTTTAACTTTGGTAAACTAAAAGTTGATGGAAATCTGGGAATGGATAATTTGAGTTTATTTAATTTAAATGCCTTTTTTGCCAATGCATCATTCACCTACTGGTATTAGAGTTCAATTTGACGAATTCCTTTTGAAAAGAAATAATTTTCAGGAACCAAGGACGGATTTAATGAAAATTTTTATTTTAATGCTTTTATTTTCCACTTCAATTTTTGCAACTCAAACTAGGCTGTTAGCTTTGGGAATGAAGGAACTTGATAATGATGGCTCCTTTTATATTAAGGATGACCGAAATATTTTTATTAATCCCGCCCATGTGATGGATTATGGAAATTTCGCGCTTTTTGATGTTGGGGGAGAGGGACAGCAAATTGGAGTTAATCAAACTACAATTTCAACTGACCAAGCTCCAAAAGCTCTAGGCGGATTTTTGCTTAAAAGTGGAAAAGTGGTTTGGGGAGGCTATCTTGGAAATGAATCTAATATTGCTTCCACTTTAAGGATTTTGGGATCAAGTGCTGTGGCAGCATTTAATGGAGCAGGTACTGCACCAAAACTTCTTCCAACTGCACAAGATCAAATCGATCTTTTTATTGGATGGGGCGAAAAACTTCATTGGGGTGGCAACGTTTATTTTTATGATCCCGGAAAAAATGAAACAGAAGGTACTACTTCAAACTCGGGTTATGGTCTTCGTTTGGGGGTAAAGGATCCAGATAGGAAAAGCGATTTAAACGTAACCGTTTCTTTAGGTAACAAGGTAGTTAATAATTATACTTCCACTTCGCCATTTGGATCAATAAATGGGACTCAAACTTTTGACGGAAATTTAGGTCTCTTTATTGGAGGCTCCTACCAGTTTAAACCTCTAAGGTTAATTGCTTGGCTAAAAACTTTTTCTTGGGAACAAACGGATACCGGAACCTATCCACCTTCTCCTCCTTGGATATATGGAGGGCAAACCGGAACTGTAAAAGGAGATTTGAGCCTTTACAATTTAGGAATCGCCAATGAGATCGATTTTAATCCTAGTGTAAAATTTTTTTGGGAGTTATATGTAAGGCAAACTGATGTTGAGGTTAAATTCAAAAATGTCGCTTCCGCGCAAAGTCTAGCTATCCCCTTAGTTTTTGCTATTGAGGCGCATGCTACTGATTGGCTTCAGTTTAGAGGATCAATTTTTCAAAATATATATGGTGTCAGTAAAAACAAAAATTACTCAAGTTTAAATGTTGTAGCACAAAGATTTGCAACTGATCTTTTTGGACCTGTTAATGGAGGAAATTCTTCTTCCCTTCCTGCTTCCACAGAAATACAGCTTGGGTCTTCCTTAATTTTTGGAGGACTAAAAATCGATGGGCTATTGGGTATGAGTGATAACCCTTCGGAGGATGCATCTACGCTGGTAAATTTTTCCAACTTTTTTGTCAGAGCGGCGGTTACTTATAAATTTTAACTAAAATTTATTTGTCTCAAGGCTTCATAGGCCACAGTAGTTGCCACATTGGAAAGATTTAGAGATCTCACTTTATCCGAAAACATTGGGAGGCAATAAGTTTGAGGCGCAAATTTTGACAGAATTTCTAGAGGTAGTCCTTTGGTTTCAGATCCAAATACTAAGTGGCAATCTTTTTCAAAGGGTGCTTCAAAATAAACCTTTGGCGATGTTTTGGAGAAAAAAAATATGGATTTGGGATTTTCCTTTTCCAGATACTCTTGAAAGTTTTCATAAATTGAAAGATTAACATGCTTCCAATAATCAAGCCCTGCTCTTCGAAGTGCCTTTTCAGAGAGATCAAAGCCTAAAGGTTTGATTAGGATCAAGCGCAGATTAAGAGCGATACAAGTTCGCCCGATAGATCCAGTGTTACCTGGAATCTCGGGCGAATGAAGAACGATATTAAACATTTAAAAGATAGGAAAGAATCGTTCTAACCATAATACCTGATCCACCTTTTTCTGGGCAATATGAAAGATGTTTTTGACCTTCTGCCACTCCAGCAATATCAAAATGTGCCCAAGGAATTCCCTCAGTCACAAAATTTTCTAAAAAGGCAGCAGCTTTGGCAGATCCTGCAAAACGAGATTCGGCGATATTTTTAAGATCGGCTGTTTTGCTTTTCATTTCTTTTTTAAATGGCTCAATTACTGGAAGTTGCCATAGATATTCATCGCAAGATTTGGCATGCTTTAATAGTGTGTCCATCAGTTTTTGATCGTTACCCATAAGACCTGCAATCTCCGATCCAAGGGCAACTAAAACTGCGCCAGTTAATGTGGCAGCATCCAAAATTGCATCTGGTTTTAAATCACAGGCATAAGAGAGAACATCTCCAAGCACCAATCTACCTTCAGCATCGGTATTTAAAATTTCAACGGTTTTTCCATTTCTTGCGGTTACGATGGAATCTGGCATTATGGCGTGCTCGTTTACGGCGTTATCCGTTAGTCCCATCAGGCAGGTGATTTTAATATCAGCGCCTAACATGGAGGCCGCCCGGAAAGCTCCATAAACGGTTGCTGATCCGGCCATATCATATTTCATACCTTTCATGGAATCGCCTGGTTTTAAGGAATATCCCCCGGTATCAAAAGTTAAACCTTTACCCACTAGAACAATGTGCTTGGTATTTTTTTGAGCTTTTGCAGGAGTATAAGTTAAGTGAACTAAACGAGGCTCATGGGCAGATCCAGCATTAACTGCTAGAAACATTCCCATATTTTCTTTTTTTAGATCAATTCTTCCTAGAATTTGGCATTTTACTCGCTTTAGAGAGTGAGCGTCTTTTTCTATTTCTTTGGCATATGTTTCAGAATTTAGAACATTGGGTGGCTCATTTACTAAATCTCTAGCGAAGTTCATGCAGGAGCTAATTACTTCTGCTTTATCCAAATTCTCCTGGGCCTTTTCAGATTTTTTCCCGGAAGAGTCCAAATAGATATTTTTCATCAGGGAGTTATTCTTTTTGGATAAATATTTATCAAAATGGTAGCCTGCTAGATAAAGGGCCTCGGTAATGGCACCAATGGTTTCGTCCATATTTTTACCTTTAAAAGAATCCAAAACGATGGACATATCTTCATATTTTTCTTTTACCGATTTATAAAAAGAGGCCATTTGGTTTCTAATATTTTCTAAAGTGGCATTTTCTCCCATGCCCATTGCCGCCATGGTAGTACCGGATGGAAGGGCAAAATAAAATATTTCTCCGGGGGTTCCTTTAAAGGTTTTGGAATTGGTCATTTTTTTAAAAGCATCAAGATAATTTGCAGGCCAGTTGGTAAATGCTAGTTTATCTTTTTTCTTTGAAACGCCAATTAAGACTAGTTGGCCGCTTTTATGACTTTTTGCAGCAAAATTAAGTTGAACTTTCATGGGGGTTCTCCTATAAAATATTATTGAGGCTTAATAACACAAAATATGTTCAAAATATACCAAAGATACCTAGGCAGCATCTTCATTCCCCCCTTTCTGTTAGGGACGGTATTTTTTTCTATTTTCCTTTTAATTTTCCAAATATTTCGTTTTATCAAATACCTAGTGGCCAAAGATATAGCCATATATGAGATTCTCTCCCTAATGGGGAATATGGCCATATTTTTCCTTCCTATGGCCGTACCTCTAGCGGCCTTACTGGCCACTATATATTCTTTAGGAAGATTAAGCGATGATTCCGAGATTGTGGCCCTGCGGTCTTTAGGAACCTCTCGGGAAAAATTATTTTTACCCTTTTTTATTTTATCTGCATTGATCGCTGCTACTCTTTTTTCCCTAAATTCAGAAATAATTCCCGCTTCAAATTTTTTTGTAAAAAACACCTTTGAAAGAATCGCCTCAAAATCAATGTTGGCACAAATTAGACCTGAAGAATTTTTTAGCGATATCCCAGGCATCACTTTATTTGCTGAAAAGGTGGAAGATGGCGGATCAAAACTTAAAAATCTTTTTATTTTCGTTGAAAATAAACGCGAAGAAAAAATGGTTTTTGCCAAAGAGGGAAATTTAAGAAACACCGATGATTTGATTAATTTTGAAATTGAACTTATAGATGGCAATATTTTACGAATTAATCCCGCCGATAAAACTTCTATTGAAAAGATATTATTTAAAAAATATAGGTTTCCACCTTTTGAGGAATCCCCTTCTTTTAGTATAATCACTCGGGATTCCATGCTTTCCAATGCAGAACTTCGAAAACTAATCGCCGAAAAAAAATCAAAATTAAAAAATACCGAGGATAAAATTTCCCTTTATCGGACCCAGTTGGATTATTATTCTCGTTTTATCAGCCCCCTACAGGTTATCTTATTTGTCCTTTTGGGGTTCTCCCTGGGGATTAAGGGAAATGGAAGAGAATCTAGAAGTGTTGCTGCCCCCGTGATTTTAGTCCTTGTGGTTTATATTTCTCTTTTTTTCGGCGGAATATCTTTGGCCAAACAGGCCATCTTGCTACCCGTTTTGGCCATCTTTGGTCCAACTTTTCTATTAGCACTTGCATGTCTTTATTTTTATAAAAGGATGAACTGGGTTAATTAGTCTCATCAGATGTGGTAACGGTCCCATCTTCCTTGAAAACAAAAAACGGGATTTTATATTTTACTTTATTTTTTTCCGGGAATATCAGGCTTTTAACTCCTGATTTAGAATTTATCTCAAGTGGGTGGTTATTTAAGAAAATTATGGCGGAATTTACGTTACCGATAAATAAACGAATTTCATCGCCCTTAAGCATCATCCCCTTGTCTTTTTCCAAGGTATATTTTTTGATGGGTTTATCGTCTACCTTGTAGGTGATCCAGGCAGCATCTTTAAAGGCGAATAAAAAGACGTTTTGTTTTCCTTCCACAATTGCATTTTGGATATTCTTGGGAAGATAAGCTTCGACCAGTTCCTTTTCATTTTTCCTAAAAGTAAAAAGCTCCTCAGTTGATATAACTGCTGGGGAAACAACTGGTTCGGGTTCAACGGGGGCCTTAGGTTCTTCCTTTTTTAAGAGGATTTTTTTAGGGACAACCTTAGCAGTTTTGGCCGGTTCTGGTTTTATAATTTCATTCAATTTTTTTTGGGAATTTTTATAAATTAGAAATATTCCTACAAGACCTATCAACCCCGAAATTGCGGCGGTAGTGATAATGGTGGGGATCGGATTTTTTTTTGCCTCGCCGGGAACAGGGGCGTATTTTAAATTTTCTATGGGTTCGGGCACAATAAAGTATGAATCAAAGGTCGCAATAAGAGGCTTTTCATCCACATTTAAAATAGAGGCATAATTTTTAATAAAGCCCCGAACATAAATTCTATTTGGGAGTTTATCATAATCATCTGATTCAAGATATTGAAGCAGGGAAACTCCAATTTTGGTTTTTTGGGCCAGAGTACTCAAAGAGATGTTTTTTGACTCTCTAAGAATTCTAAGTTGTTCACCGATTTTTTGTTCCATTAAAATTTTACCGATTCATATTCCTCTTCCTCTACCTCATTTAATATTTTTTTCTGGGAGGAAGGGAGGGTATCAAGCGATTCACCGCCTGATCCATGGTTTTGTTCTATTTCGGCCAATTTATCTTGTGCCAATTTAGTATAGGGGTTATTTTTAAATTTTAAATTTAAATCTTTCAAGGTTAATTTTGCTTCCGGATAATTTCCCACATCAATTAATCCAATTGCCTTAAGATAGTGCATCTCAGGAAAGTTAAAACATGCCCCTAGGGTTCCACTTTTAAAATGCTTAAGGGCCTTTTCATAATTTTTTGCGGCCTTCTCAATTTTTCCCATCAATGCGTGTGCGGGGCAATAGTCGGTTTTTTCCTTAATGGAAAGTTCTAGCTCAGATTGGGCCTCATAGGATCTATTTTTTTTAAGATTAATTAACGCTAAATTATAATGAATACGATATTGATGCTGATAGACAAGGTCGGTTAAAATAACCTGATATTGCTCCGTTGCCTTATCTAGTTGACCTCTTTCGTAATAAAGGGATGCCAAGTTGTTTCTGGCATCGGAGTTTTTGGGGTCCAGTTTTAGTGCATTCATCAAGTGTTTTTCGGAAAGATCAAATTGTTGTTTAAAGTAGTAGCTCATTCCCAAATTATTGTGGACCTTGCTATCACCTGGAGCGATTTCCGCGGCCTTAAGAAGCATCTCTAAGGCCTCGGTATAATTTTTTTCGACTAAGTATTTTGTACCTTGATCGTAATAGATTTCGGCCTTGGTCAGCTCTTTTGATTTTTCTGTTTCATCTGTAGCACAGCCTAGGATAAAAATCAGAAATATAAATTTTTTCATAATTATTTGGTCTCCCTATAGTATAATACTAATACCTTTTAGGATTAATGGAAATAAATGCGGACCATATTTTCTAAATTTCCCTTTTTTGTTGAACTTCTATTTAACGGGTTTTTTATCATATTTTATTCCTTGAATAAGGTAGGAAGATTTTCCGATTTAATAAGACCGGATTATGTAAATTTCACCTTGGAAGTAGGGGCCTTTTTAGTCCCCGTAATAATATTTTTGACCATTGTGATTAATTATCTCCTTATAGAAGATTTTGAGCAGCTCTTACGGAAACATTTGATCTCTCTATTGGTTTTTATCCCTTTGGTAATCTCTTGGGGCGATATCCAGTTTGCCTTTTGGCTTTCAGCCGTGCATTTGATTTCCTCCTTCCTTTCACTTTATGAATATGAAGAAGGAAATATCAAAAAATTTTCTTTTGGTTTTTTGGAGCTTAAACCAGCAAAAATCGTATTTTTATCATTTGCCTGCTTAATTGGGATTGGAACTTTTTTACTGATGCTTCCTGCTTCCTCTGCAAAATTAGGCTCCACCATTGGATTTGTAGACGCTTTATTTGTCATCACTTCTGCGGCTTGTGTAACCGGTTTATCAACTATTTCGGTCGGGAATGATCTTTCAGTTTTTGGGCAGCTGGTGGTTTTAGTGGTTATTCAAATCGGGGGTCTCTCTATAATGACCCTTTACTCATCCATAACTGTATTGTTGGGAAAAAATCTAAGCACTAAAGAGCGGGTTTTAATGCAAGACCTTCATGATGCAGTTTCTTTAGAGGAGCTCTTTGAGGTTATTTTTAATATCGTAAAATATACATTTTTTATCGAACTTTGGGGTGGGATCATCCTTACCTTTGCTTTTTCCTATGAGGGTTTTGATTTTGGTTATGCCATGTATTTAGGATTTTTCCATTCAATTTCCGCATTTTGCAATGCAGGTTTTTCTGTGTTTGATAATAATTTAGAAAACTTTAACACAATTCCTTTGATTCACGGAACCATATCCATTTTGATAATTCTTGGAGGGATCGGATTTATTGTTTTAAAAGAATGTTGGGAAGCAATTTTTGAGCGAAAACCTATGTATAAATTTTCACTACATTCTAAAATAGTGCTCCTCACCACCTTCTTTTTACTATTAAGCGGCACGGTTTTTATTTTCTTCAGTGAATACCTCACTACTTTAGAGGGATATAATTTGTGGGAAAAATTGCAGATCGCTTGGTTTCAAAGCGTTACCTTAAGAACTGCGGGATTTAGTTCTATTCCCCTGATGAATCTCCAAACCCCGACCATTTTTGTTTTTATTATCCTAATGGCCATTGGTGGATCTCCCGGTTCAACTGCAGGAGGTATTAAAACCACTAACTTTGCAATTTTACTCCAATCCATTCGCACGACTTTAAAGGGAAGAAGAAAAGTGCAAATGTTTGATAGGATTTTGGAGCCCAAGGATGTTATTAAGGCCGTTTCCTTAGTTTTTCTCTATGGCTTTTTGGCCTCTACATTTCTTTTAGTTTTTATCTCTATAGAAACCAAAATAGGTTTTTTGCCTCTGCTTTTTGAAATTATCTCCGCCTTTTCAACAGTAGGACTCACTTTAGGGGTTACGCCTCTCCTTTCCGTTTCTGGTAAGTTGTTAATTTCCTTGGTTATGTTTGTGGGAAGGATAGGGCCGCTAACTTTTGTTTTGGCAGTAGGAGAGCGGGAGTCTGGTTTACCAGAGGCAGAATATCCTACCGGCAGAATTCTTTTGGGGTAGTCCTTTCCCATTTTTTTAAAATTTTTAGACCCCTATATAATTATTTAAGACAGGAGATTTTATGATTGTTGCGGTTATAGGACTGGGAACCTTTGGGGGGAAAACCGCAATTTCTCTATCAGATAAAGGTGTTGAAGTCATAGGGATCGATAAGGACAAAAAGAAAGTAGATGCCATAAAAGACCGAGTCTCCCATGCGGTTGCCATTGATGTTACCGATGAAAAATCCTTAAGAGGGGTTAATATTTCTGATGTGGACATAGCCGTTGTGGCCATTGGGGATAATGTCGAGGGCTCCATTATGGCGGTGGCAACTCTTCGAAAACTAGGAGTTGGAAGGGTTATAGCTCGCGCGATCAATAAGGTTCATGAGCACGTTCTTCATGAAATTGGCGCATCAGAAATTGTTAAAGTTGAAGAAGAAATGGGAGAAATAATCGCATCCAATATAGCAGCTCCCCATATCCTGGAAAAATTCAGTTTTTCCGCCGGTTACTCCATAATGGAACTTGCCTTGGGTAAAAAATTTTCAGGAAAAACTTTAGTTGAGGCCAAAATCCGCCACAAATATTCCCTAAATGTGGTGGCCTTGCAAAAGAAAATTCCTTTTATAACAGAAAGCGGAAAAGCGGCCTATCGGTATGAAGTGAATGACGATCCCAAACCGATGGATTTAATCGAGGAGGATGATGTTTTGGTTTTAGTTGGGTCCGAAAAAAACTTTAATAAGCTTTTTGCAGAAATAGGGGAGCTGTAGGTGAATTTATCCCTTAAAAGAAGGGTTGCAATAAGCTTTATTGTGGCCAACTTAATTGTATTGATTTTGGCCTTCACCGTTTTTCATTTTTTAAATTCCCTAAATAAAGATATTGAAGAACTTTCTCTTAAATCAAATCAAGAAACCATGCTTAATGAAGAAGCGAGGATTTCTGCAGTATTGATTTTAAAATATCAAAGAAGAATTTTGATTCAACCAACTACTGAAATTGTAGAAAAGCTACTTACCCTTTGTGATAGCTTTATTTGGCAATTGCAAAAACTAGATTCCCTTTATCAGGACAAGGATATCAAAAATACTCTAACCAAGATGATTTCCTACGTGGACTCCCTAAAAACCTTTTTAAATAATGCTAATATCTATAGCCGCGATATTACCGCTTTCAATGCTGTTGCAGAATTATCCGATAAGATCTTAGATTCATTTCTAGAGTTCCAGGATTATCATATGCTCCAAAGCAATGAGCGGGATAAGAAAATAAAAGTTATTTTAACCGAATCCAAGAAAAATATGATGGTCACCCTGATCATCGCCTTTTTAGGCTCCATCATTTTAGGTTTAGTAATTCCCGGAAAGATCGCCCTTCCTTTCAAAAAGATCATGACTGCTATCCGTGAGCTTCAAGAAAATAATTTTGACGTCACCATCTATTATACCCAAAAAGATGAAATAGGGGAGTTAGCGGTGGAGATGAATAAAATGATCCTCTCGTTTAAAAGGTTCGATGAAATTAGAGCAGAGCGCATCGAGGTGGAAAATAGAAAATTTGATGTTTTGGCATCCTTTTCCCACAGATATGTAGTCGTTTCAAATTATGAAGGAAAGATTGTCTACCTTAATAACCGCCTATTTGAAGCACTGGGCCTTACCTCGGAAGAGATAATTGGAAAAAGCTTTAGGGAAAACGTTTTTCCCGAATCTCTACGACATATCTTTGACTTGGCCTTAAAACGCCATACCAGAATTGAAAATGAGGAGACCACCTTTAAGATAAAATCTGGGGAAACCCATGAAATTGGCGAGACTGAAGAAAACTTGGAAGGTGAAGAAAAGAAAGATTTTCATGGTTTTGCCTCCGTTATCCCGATAAGGGCCAAAGAAAGCACCCTTGATTATTATATAATGGTTATTAGTGCGGAAATATTGGCTTAGGTGATTTTTTTTGATAATAATTGTGCTCCATGCATAACAACCATATCCGAAATTTTTCTATCATAGCTCATATTGATCACGGCAAATCCACTTTGGCCGATCGGATTCTTGAAATCACCCACAGTATTTCTTCACGTGAATCAAAAGATAGAATCCTCGACAATATGGATATTGAAAGGGAACGGGGAATTACTATTAAGGCCCAAACCGTTAGGCTTAAATATAAGGCCCATGATGGAAATACCTACCAACTTAACCTAATTGATACCCCAGGACATGTGGATTTTGCCTACGAAGTTTCCAGATCTCTGGCATCTTGCGAAGGTGCGCTTTTGGTAGTTGATGCTTCTCAAGGAGTGGAGGCCCAAACCCTTTCAAACGTTTATATGGCACTGGAAAATAACCTTGAGATTGTTCCAGTTATTAATAAAATAGATCTGCCTCATGCCGATGCGGAAAAAGTTAAAAAAGAAATAGAAGAAATAATTGGGATCGATGCAAAAGATGCCAATTTAGTGTCTGCCAAATCGGGACTCGGTGTCGCCGAATTGATGGAAACCATAGTTCAAAAAGTTCCACCCCCAAAAGGTGAAACTCAAAAACCCCTTCAGGCCCTGATATTTGATTCGTGGTTTGATATCTACCAAGGGGTGGTTGTTTTAGTTCGGCTTTTTGAAGGGACGATAAAACTAAAAGATCAAATTTATTTTAAACATTCCAGCGAATCCTATGAAGTCCTAAAGCTTGCGGTAAACTCCCCATTTTTTACGGAAATATCGGAACTTTCCGCCGGGGAAGTAGGGATGATTATCTGTGGAGTGAAAACTATCCGCGATGTTAAAGTCGGAGACACCATTGTCCACACCAGTAAAAAGGACACTCCATCTCTGGCAGGGTTTAAGGAATCCAAGCCCATGGTTTTTTGCGGAGTTTTCCCGGTGGATTCTGTGGATTTTTCAATTTTAAAAGAATCCCTTGAAAAGCTGGCCTTAAATGATTCTTCTTTTACTTATGAAATGGAAACTTCCGGAGCACTAGGTTTGGGGTTTCGCTGTGGATTTTTAGGCCTTCTTCATATGAACATTATCCAGGAAAGACTGGAAAGAGAATTTAACCTTACCCTAATTTCCACCGCTCCATCGTGTAAATATCTAGTCACCACCACCAGGGGTGAGGAACTTACCGTGGAAAATCCCGCAAAACTTCCAGATCAGACATTAATTGAGTCAATAAAGGAACCTCTAGTAAATGTAACTATCCATTTGCCCAATGAATATGTGGGCGCAATTATTAAACTTTGCAACGACCGAAGAGCTATCCAAAAAGATATAAAGTATATTACTCAAGATAGAGTTTCCCTCTATTACGAGATCCCCCTTGTGGAAATGGTCTTTGACTTTTACGATAAATTAAAGGGACTCACCAAGGGATACGGATCCATGGATTATGAAATTTCCGGTTATCAGGAATCTGATCTTGTACTAGTGGATATCCTTTTAAATGACGAAAAAGTTGATGCCCTTTCCACCATTTGTCACCGCCAGTTTGCCGCCAATAAAGGTAGAAATCTTTGCTCAAAGCTTAGGGAAACCTTGGGCCGTCAGCAATTTGATATTGCTGTACAAGCGGCCATTGGCTCAAAAGTCATCGCCCGAGAAACCGTAAAGGCCCTTCGAAAAAATGTTTTGGCCAAATGTTATGGTGGGGATATCACCAGGAAAAGAAAACTTTTAGAAAAACAAAAAAAGGGAAAGAAGAGGATGAAAATGGTGGGTTCTGTGGAGGTGCCTCAGTCTGCTTTCCTAGCTGTCCTTAAAACGGAAGAATAATGGAAGAGCAATTTCAGGAAACTTTAGAAAAAGTCTTAGGGTGCTACACCCAGGGGACATTTCAAACGGAATTTTTAAAGGCCAGGAAAGAATTTTTCAACCTTACCGGCCAAGTGGATGATGATCAGGAAGACTTTGAAACCAAGATGGATATTTTCCATAAATGGTATTTTTTTGATTACAACCAAAGCTCAATTTTTGCGGATTACTTACAAAATCCAAATTTTGAAAAATCCTTAAAAGATATTTTGAAGGCGCATAGACATTCTCTTTTTGAATATTGCGGAAAAAACTTCAAAGGCCTAGATTACTTTAAAGATTTTATCACCAATGAAAAAATCTCACTTTCCAAATCGGCCAAGAAACCCGCTTTAGTTAGAGACGACCTTTTTGTGGGTAGATTTATAAAAGAGGGAGATCACCATTATCTTCTCTCAGGACTTTGTGTTCTTCCTAAGAAAGTGCGGACCATTTTGGCAAAAAAGGCCAAAAGGGTGGGAAGCTTAAAGGATGAGGACAAAAAGCTCGAATTTCTAATTCAACTTCTCTCGCTTAAAAACAAGTGGAAGCGCTATTCTCATATTGATCCAACCAAAATTTTTGTTTAAGACTTAGGCCATTACTCTGGATCTTTTTCCCATAAGAAAAAAGGGGAAAATTCCCATCAAATTAACAAACACCAAGCAGAGAAAATAAAGATTAAAAAGGGAAGCCCCTTTGGAAATCCCATAATAGGAAAATAAAGTGCCAAATGCCGCATGGCCTATTCCAAGTCCTGCCGGAGAGATAGGGAGTGCCGTACACATAAGTCCTAATGGAATAAAGGTAAAAAAGGTGGAAAGATTTATATCCGCAGTGAAGAAGGGATATGAGATTACATAAATTGCCAAAACATTTCCTGCCTGGAAAATAATGGACATACCAAGGCATTTTAAAATGGTTACTTTTTCAGAGCCCATGGCCCAAACTCCACTTAAAACTTTAAAAAAAGAGTTGCCAAAAAGCGGTATCTTTTTAAGAATTTCCAAAATTTTTATCTGAATTTTTTGAGGAAGGAAAAGGGTGATAAAAAACCCTATCGCACCCATCAAGAGAAAAAAGTTAAATTGGAGAAGTTTTTTCATGTCAATGGAAAGTGCTATCAATTCAGAATAGTGCCAAATGGAAAAAAATCCCAAAAGAAATAAAAGTCCCAGAAGGCCGATAATTCTATCCATTAAGGCCGAGGTGATTAAAAATGTTTTTGTTAAAGTAGCATCAAGATCCTTGGCATAGACAACTTTTAACACATCACCGGTAACAGCACCTGGCAAAACCGAAGAAAAAAGTAGCCCAATCCAGGTAAGCCCAATTATTTTTTTCCTGGGCAATTTGCCCTGACTTTTTACTTCCAGAAGAAGTTTCCATCTAAAAGAGGTGCCAACGGCAGAAAATAAAACCAAAAAGATACAAAGGGTAACACTTAGTGGATGAAGCGTTATGGCCTGGGAAATTAGAGAGAGATCAAGGTCTCCCTTTTTAATGAGCCAAATTAAAATGGCACCGGCAAATCCAAATTTAAGGATAGTTTTGAACACTATCAAATCCCATGATATATATCGTTTAAAGAGGTAGCTATCATGAGAATTGGGGTTGTTCAAATTTGCTCAGTGCAAGATTATCGAGAAAATCTAGAAAAGATCAAAAAATTTCTTAAAGAGGCCAAAGAGCAAGGAGCGATGGCAGCCTTTTTACCTGAATGCTTTTATTCCATGGGGGATGGATCATCAGTAACCCCTTACTTAGTGGAAGGGGAAAATGAACATTTTTTAAATATCTCCAATTTGGCGAAAGAATTTTCACTCTATATTCTTGGAGGATCGGCAGCAGCTAAAGATAAAGGTAAAATTTTTAATCGAAATTTTAATTTTGACCCTCGTGGGAATCTTATTGGCATCTATGACAAAATCAATCTTTTCGCCTGCGAAATTGGGCCAAAAAAAGTTGATGAGGGAAAACTATACAACAAAGGGTCACAGGAAAAAATTATTCAGGTTAGGGATTTAAAAATCGGATTATCTATTTGTTTTGATATCAGATATCCCCAAATGTATCAAAACTATAGAACCCAAGGTGCCAATCTCTTAACGATCTCATCTGCTTTTACTGTTCCAACCGGCAAAGCACACTGGCATATCCTTGCCCGGGCACGTGCCATTGAGAATCAATGTTTTGTAGTGGCCTCTGCACAGTGGGGGCAACACAATGAAAAAGTTCAAACATATGGGCACTCATTAGTGGTAGATCCTTGGGGTGAGGTACTTCTTGATTTAGGCGAGGGAGAAAAGGTTGGAGTAGTAGATATTGATCTCTCCAAAGTGGCCGATGTCAAAAAAAGAATTTACATATAAGGGTTTTCACCGGCAGCATGGTCGGTTAAATCCACCACTTTTTCCACTTCCGGAAAAGTACTTTTAATTAGGGTCTGGATTCCTTCATAAACGGTTTGTTTAGAAGAGGAGCATCCCTGGCATCCACCAACTAATTTAATAAATAAAGTGTTATTGTCAAAATCGATTATTTCAACATTTCCGTCATGGTCTGCAAGGGCAGGCCTTACTTTTTCATTTAGGACTTTTTCTATTTTTCTAATCATTTGATCACCTTAAAATTTTTATATTCACCGATTCTATATCCGGAAATCTTCTCAACTAAATCGGATAGAAAAAGGGATAAATCTTTCCACTCAAAGTGGGGTTTAAGTTTTTCAATATTTATCTGGTTACTATTTTTTAAGATCCAATCTTTCATAATTTTTGGATGGGATCCCTTAAATTTTTTTAAACCATAACATCTCTTATAAGAGAAATCTTCCGATTTAGATTCTGCTCCGTGATAGAGCTTAACAAATTCCTTGGTTTTTTTATCCATTAGGGACTGAGGTCTTGCCCAACCATAGTGAAAAATCCTGGCACTTATTTGTTTGCAGGGAATTTTTTGATCATCTAGATATCTAAAACCCTGAGCATCACGCCAACTTTTTATTTGGTTATTTCTTATTACCCGAACTTCTCTTCTGTAGACATTTCGGGTGTATTTAATGGTGTCACTGTTTCCGTAGAAGTGAAGGTATTTAAAAATTAGCCCGTCAATTGAGCTATCTTTTTCCATTTGAGCAATTCCCGATCTTATTAAATCTAGGTCATCTTCATGGATCACTTCATCGCCTTGGATATATTGGATAAATTCGCCCTTGGCCGCCGCTAGAGCGATATCGGTTTGTTGGGCCAAGATTTTTCCACTTTGAGAGATTTTTGGATCCCACCAGGATTTTAAGAAAACGTATTTGGGGCCTTGAAGGTTAGTCTTTAGATATTCATAGGTTCCGTCATCTTTTGAAAGTTCTATATCTTCAAATCCAACATTGATTATAACCTCATCAACCAAAGGGTCGATGGATTTTATGCTTTCAAGGATTGGATAACCCAGAGTGAGCCCATTTTTAATAAAGGTAATGCCGGATATTTTCACAGAGGTTTTCATATCAAAAGAAGGTGTAACTGTCCAAGCGCCGCAAAAGTGGCGATTTCGACTCTAAGGATCGGAGAACCAAGAGTTACTTCCAAAAATCCCAGATCTTTAAAATGCTCCACTTCAACATTGGTAAATCCTCTTTCAGGGCCAATGGCCAAAGTTATGGTTTCTGCTTTATTTAATTTATAATCCTTAAAGGTTTTTGGGGAATTCGGATTAAGGATAAACTTTTGGGATCCGCTGTAATTTTTAGAGAGGGAAACCTCGGGAAGTTTGTGATAGATCCCCGATTGGGAAAGCCCATAGTTTAAATATTTTTGATAATCTTGAAAAAGTTTTGATTCCAAATAACTTTTCTCAGAAAGTGTGGCCGTAAAAAAGCTAAAGCGGGCCACTCCCATAGTGGTTCCATGTTCTAAGATTTTTTGACAGGAATGGGGTCTTGATACACCAATTAAAAGTTCAAAAGGGGCATGGGCCTTGGGAGCTATTTCTCCTAATTTTATTTTAAGGTGATCAGAGGATATTTCCTCTAGTATTCCTTTACCCAATCCCTGATTTACCAGGCAGACATTTAAAGAATCCCCCGCCGAAGACTTAAGAACTTTTTGGACGTGATTGATCCTCTCCTTATCATGGATAAGGTAGGAATCTCCTGATTTTTCACTTTCAAATACGAGAAAGGAATTCATAGAGCACAGTGTTATAGGAAAATTCAAAGAAGTTAAAGAAAAATTTAACCCAGGCGAAAAAATTTTTGTAATCTCAGCTAATTGGCAATACGGACTATTCTCCCGATTTGAATATTTAAGGAATGGATTCCTTAAACACCCTTTTAAAAAAAGACACTTTTGCCTTGTTTTTGGCCCCCCCGGCATGGGGAAAGACCAGGCTTTTGGCCTCCCTTTTTAACGATTTTGATCGAAAAATTATTTTTGTAAGCCCTCTTCGGGCCCTTGCAGAGGAATTTTTTAAATCTTTTCAGAAAAATCCCAAAGTATTCATCATGCGAAAGCGCTCCGAAGAGGAAATATTTGACCGGTTTTTAAAAAAGAAAAAGGGCATTTTGGTAATAACTCCTGAACTTTTTAAGGAAAGATATTATCTGGATTTATCCACCTTGAGAGATGACCACCTGATTGTGCTTGATGAATTTCACCTTTTCTATTCCTGGGGACTGGATTTTAGACCGATTTTATTTGAAGTCTTGATGGGACTTTGTGGAACAGATCTTCCCATGCTTGGACTTAGTGCTACAGTAAGTGATCTTAAAAAAGTGGAAGTTGATTTTTGCCTAAATTTTGAGCGGTGTTTTTTGATTGATCTTGGTAACCAAACCTTAAAAAATCCTCCCGCCAGCGCATTTTGGTTTTTATCTAAAAAAGTTTTTAATCGAAGATTTTTATTTGAACTTGGAAAAGCAGATGGGGTTATCCTTTATTTTTGCCAGTACCGCTTTGAGGTTGATAGGTGGGTTCAATATTCTAAGAGAAAAGGAATTAGAGCATTGGGATGCAAAGGGGGCGAAGTTGCAAAATTTATTCTTGATTTAGAGGAAGTGGAGAATGTTCAGTGTATTTTTGCCACAACCGCACTTTCCCATGGAGTTAACCTTCCCTCGATCAGAAAAGTTTTTATTGGGTATCAGGTTTTTGATAAAGATTTTTGGATACAAATGACCGGGAGAGGGGGAAGGAGAGGCGAGTCATTTGACCTTTATCACTTTGATGGATTTTTGGGGGGCAAGTGGGGATATTTCAAAACCCTGCTTTTAGACATCGTCTTGATTCTCATGTTAAATAAAATCCTTTATGCGTTCAAAAGTCGAAGGCCTTCTAATTCAAAAAATTCCCTATCTAGAAAAGCATTTGATTACCAAGATGCTTTTGCGAAATGGAAAAAGAATTTCAGTAATTTTTTATGGCGGGAGGAAGACCTCTCTTGATTTGGGACATATGATCTCGGTGGAAATCGCCAGATCAAGATCCACCGAAACTATTTATAAGGCCTCCGAATGGAATATTATTTGGGCAGCGGATTTTTTAAGATCTGATTTTTCTGCCGTAAGCTTAATGTGTTTATACTTTGAAATTATTTCCAAGCTATCTTTAGAGGAGAGTTTGCACGATGAAGACGATCTTCAGCAAAGCGGTCTTTTCAGTGTTCTCTCCAACGGTGTCTACTACATAGAACAAACGGTTAAAAATAAAACTTTTGTTAAAGAGCAGCAGCTGCTTCTTTTTTTAGGCAAGCTGGTTTTAGAACAGGGGATCTCCCCCAGGATGAAAACTTGTGTGTTTTGCGACCAGATTTTGGAAAAATCCCGGGCAGCAAACCTGCTTTTTGAAAGGGGTGGATTCTCCTGTGAGTTCTGTTATGAGGGCCCTAAGGGCGAAGAGGGCAAAGGATTATGGATTTTTTTACAAAATATACGCACTGAGTCACATCGAGATTTTAACTTTGAAAGGCTTAATTATCAAAATGTTAGGTCTTTAGGACAACTTCTTTTTGATTATTTTTGCTTCCAGTTTCAGCTAGCGCCTAAAAGCTTCAAAACATTGCCTATGGTTTTCTAGTTGTGTATGTTCCGTCAATGTATTCGAACCTCCTAAAAGGGCTCTGGCCTTATATAAAGCCCCATAAGAAAAAGGCCTTTGCATCACTATTTTTTGCTTTGGTCCTTGCTGGACTTAAGTGGGCACAAGCGGCCTTAGTAAAGCCGGTATTTGATAAAGGTTTAAGTGCCAACGGATCCATTCAGGAAGTTATAGTGATTGCAGGACTTTTAGTCCTAATAATGATTTTAAATTTTCCCGCCAGGTTTCTTCATTTCTACTGGATTCGCTACATCGTGGATAAGGCCACCTGTGAAATGAGAACCAATATATACGCTAAAATTCAAAAGCTTCCCATATGGCACTTCCAACAACGAAAACAAGGAATACTGGTTTCCACTTTAGTGAATGATACGATCACTTTTTCCTACGGATTTCGGGCCGCCATGGATTTAATTAGAGAGCCCCTTTATGCGATCGTGCTTCTGGGACTGGCCATCTATAGGGATTGGCAGTTGACCTTAGTAATTCTTGTGACTGCTCCGCTGTTTATTTTAATCTTTAATAAAAGCGGAAAATCAGTAAAGAAAAATCAAGGTACTGTTCAAGAGGAATTAGGGAATCTTACCCATAATATTTCTGAAGGTCTGTCAGGGCAAAAAGTGGCCAAGGCCTTTAACCTCCAGGATTATTTGCTCAAGCGATTTGAAGAAACCCAAAACAAATATTTTAATTACATGATGAAAACCACATGGACAGAGGAGATGGCCCATCCATTGGTGGAGTTTGTCGGCGGATTAGCATTTGCCGGTGTTTTAGTTTTTGCCCAATATCGGATAAGATCCGGGGCCCTTACTACCGGGGATTTTGTCTCTTTTGTAACGGCCATGGCGCTTATAATGGATCCCATCAGGAAGCTCTCTGCGGCCAATATAAAATTGGCCCAGGCCGAGGCGGCAGAAAAGCGAATTGCCAGTATTTTTGCCCAAGAAGAAGAAATAGATGAGGGATCTCTTTCCCAAATAAACTTTAGCGATAAAATTGAAATTAATAATTTGTCTTTTTCCTACGGGGAGGGAAATATTTTAAAAAATCTCTCCCTAGAAATAAAAAAGGGACAAAAGGTTGCGCTTGTAGGACTTTCTGGTTCTGGGAAATCCACACTTATAAATATTTTGCTGGGACTTTATAAAACTAAACCTGGAACCATTAAAATAGATGGAGTGGATATCAACGATATTAGGCTTAAAACCCTAAGAGGACTTTTCGGACTGGTCAGTCAGGATATTTTTCTTTTCCACGACACTGTAAGAGAGAACTTAACCCTAGGAAAAAATGTTGAGGAAGAAAAGATAGAAGATGCTCTACAGGTGGCCTATGCTTCGGATTTTTTAGAAAAACTTTATCATAAATGGGATACGGTGATTGGTGAAAGAGGCGTACGTCTATCCGGTGGACAGCAACAGCGAATCACCATTGCCCGGGCATTTTTGCAAAACACCCCTATCCTACTTTTTGACGAGGCAACATCCTCGCTGGATAACGAATCAGAAAGAATGGTGCAAAAGGCGCTTGATAGATTATCACGGGAAAAAACGGTATTCGCCGTGGCCCATCGACTTTCGACCATTTCAGATTTTGACATGATATATGTTTTGAACCGGGGACAGGTGGTGGAGCAAGGGACTCACCATCAGCTTATGGCCCATAAAAATGAGTATTTTAAACTTTATGGACTCGGCCAAAAAATGGAAGAGACCGTAAATGTTTAAGAAGTTTTTAATTTTTTCGTTATTTTCAGGATTGGCATTTTCAAACGAGCAAACCTTAAAGGAATTATCTGAGAAATTATCCGGTGAATATCATCATACTTTAGATCTTGATCGATCTAAACTTGATTTGATTCAAAGAGTAGAAGTTAAGGATTGCGAAGTAAAAATTGAAACCAAAAATTATTCCGGGATTATAAGCAGAGATAATTATGATCTAACCATTTTAAATGTGTTTAAAAGAGTGATTGATTTTAAAAACACTAAGATATTAGCATTCGGAACTAAATCCATAAGATTTCATAGAACCTTTCTACATTTTAATACCGAGGAGGAGCGGGAGCCAATTTACCAACTCTTCAAAAATTACGCTAATCTTTGCAAAGTCAGGTCGGTAAGAAAACAAATTAGAGAATCTAGAGAAGTAGAAGACACCTCAACCCCTAAATTTGTGGGGAGAATTCCAGTAGGCATAATGGACAACGCTGGATCTGTCTTTACGGAAAATGATAATATCGAACTTACTCTTCTTCGTGGCGATAACTCTTTTTTGGAAAGATATAACGCCATTAGAAACGCTAAAAAATCTATTTATCTTGAGCAGCTCTTTATAAGGGGTGATCAAGCTGGAATGCTTTTTGCCGAGGAAGCTATTAAAAAAAGAATGGAAGGTTTAGAAGTAAAAGTAATGGTAACCGCACTTTTTAATATCATTTCCAATAAAGACTTCAAGGTGGACATGGATAACGCCACAATCGTTTTAAGAAATATGATGGCCGCGGGAATCCGGGTACATGGATTTGGTTGTAAAGGATTCTTAGACAATGAAGTTAGAGGTTTGGATTTATTTAAATTACTTAGGCCCTCGCATGTTAAAAATTGGATAATAGATGGGGAAGACCCAACTTTAGAGAGCTCAATTTCCATATCGGGTGGAATCAATGTTTCCTCCAGATATTTTATGCTTGGAAAAAGAATGCAATGGCTTGATCAAGACATAGGCGCAAAGGGTCCAATATTATACGAAATGCATAATGCCTTTCTGAGGAACTTCTATGATAGGGAAATTCATTATGAAACTTATAAGGATGATGATCTCTGTTTAAACCCCTTCGATCCAATAGAAGAAAAAAATGAATACTTAAAGTTTAAGCAAAAAAATACCAAGGAATATTTAGTATCCACGGATCCGTTAGTATTGGCCGAAAAAGAATATATTTCAAAAAATATCGAAAGAATTTTAAGGAGAGAGGAAAAAAATGGAGAAAAGCTTTTGCCTGTGAAATGGAAAAAGGTAAAAGGTGCCCGTTATGTACTTCAACGACCAGATGAAGGCGAAAATTTCCTATTAAAAACCTACGTAGATTTAATTAATTCGGCAAAAGAAGAAATTTCAATTGCCAATGTTTTTGCACTTTTTGTACCGGAAATGAAATTGGCCTTAAGAAAAGCAGCGGCCAGGGGTGTAAAGATTAGAATTTTAACCAATGACCCGACCAATGATACGGGTAACCCGCTAACTAATACTTTATCTAGATTTTATTATCGTGATCTTGTTTATGAAAATCATCCTGATCTTCCTGAAGCTTTTGATCCTTCTTTAAATTTTCCTACAGATCAAATAGTGATCAATGAATGGATTGGAAAAATCCCAGGTGAAAAAAAACCCGAGATTCAAGTTGTGATGCATTCTAAATTTATGATTGTGGATAAAACAGTGGGTCTAGTCGGCTCTTTCAATATGGATAATGCAAGTCTACATAATCTTGAGCAGGCTGTGTTATTTGAAAGTGAGGAGTTGGCAAAAGATTTGGAAGATCTCTTTGAGAAAGACTTAAAATATTCTCACCAATTAACTCTAGATGAGATTAATTCTTTTAAAAGTCCAAAAGGTTACAGGTTGATGCTTTGGTTTGGAAAATTATTGGAACCAAGACTTTAGCGCTTTAGGTCTTTTCACACAGCTAAAATTTATTTGATACTTTTAATCCTATATATTTTAATTACTTAAGGAGGAGATAATGTTTAGGATTATCGGGACAATGATGTCCTTTTTCTTTGCGCTAAATTCCTTTTCTGGAGCACCTCTCGGTGATCAAACCACGGAAAGAATCAGAGAAATTAATGAGCTCGCTCAAAATCTTTCCAGGGATTACTCATTTTCCATTGAGCAAGGTGGCATGGAGATTAATTATGTTCAAAAGGTATCCTTAAATAATTGCTATCTGAAACTTGAAACCCTAAACGATTCTGCCGTCGTGCAAAGAGATCTTTATGACCTTACCAAAAAAAAGGCCAACAAAAAAATTATCCCTTTTAAGGGAACCTACGTCATTGATTTTGGTTTAAATACAATTCTTATGGGAAGATCTACCCTTCATTTTGCTACCAGGGATGAATTGGAGGAAACCCTCCCCCTGTTTCAGGATTATGTAAAACTTTGTCACAAATCCGATGTAAAAAAATATTATGAACCCTTTAGGAAAAACGAGTCCTTAAAGCCGGCCGAATTTTTTGGTGGGATCCCTAGAGGAACTACTCATGAGGCAGGATCGGTTTATGGAGAAGAGACCGGAAATTCAATGGTACTTCTTAGAGGACCCGATTCTTTTAGAGAAAGATATAAGGCCATTTCAAATGCCCGGAAAAGTATTTATCTAAGCCAGTTATTTTTTCGAGGAGATCCAGTGGGTATTTTATTTGCTGATCAACTGGTTAAAAAAAGAATGGATGGGCTTGATGTAAGAGTTATGGTCACCGGACTTTTCAACATTATTCCCAATGGAGATTTTAAAGTCGATATGGAAAACTCTGTTATTGCCATGAGAAATTTAATGGCCGCAGGGGTTAGAGTTCATGGAGTAAACTGCGTAGGTGTATTGGCCAATTCCATTCGGGGTATCGATCTTTTCAAGATTTTAACACCTTCTCATATAAAAAATTGGCTAATCGATAGTGATGACTATGAATCTGATACCGCAATTTCAATTTCAGGAGGCATGAATGTTTCCGCCAGATACTTTAGACTTGGCAATCGGTTACAATGGATTGACCAGGATATTGGAACTAAAGGCCCTATTATTGCAGAAATGAAAGAGCGTTTTATGGCCGATTTTTATGAAAGGGAACTTCACTATTTAACGGTTGATTCTGATAAAAAATGTTTAAATACCTTTAATCCCATCACGCAAAAAGAAGAATATTTAAAGTTTAAAGGTGCCCACACCAAACCTTATAAATCTCCAACTAAGGAAGAAGAAGTTGCCGAATGGAATTATATAAAAGAACAATATGGTCATTATATCCAAGGCCTAAGTAGTGACGGAGGCTCAGCGCTGGAACCACTTGATTGGGTAAAAGTTCAAGGCGCTAGATATTCTATGGGCAGACCTAGTGAAAAGGAGGATTATCTCCTAAAGGCCCATATTGATTTGGTAAATTCTGCAAAATCTGAAATTATAATTGCCAATGTTTTTTCCCTTTTTGTGGATGATATGAAATTGGCCCTTAGAAGGGCAGCAGCAAGGGGAGTTAAAATCAGATTTTTAACCAACGATCCTGTTCTTTATAAAGACCTCCCATTTGTAAATATCATGGGGCGTTTTTATTATAGGGATTTAGTTTATGGAGATCATAAAGGGCTGGATGAGGAATTGGATCCTTCCCTAAAAATAGATCCCAACCTTGTGGAGATTTATGAATGGAAAGGAGCACAAAGCATATCTCCAGTTGGAAAAGATACGGTTATGCATAACAAATATATGATAATCGATAGGAAAGTAGGTCTGGTAGGATCCTTTAATATGGATTACGCAAGTCTGAGAAATCCTGAACAAATAGTAATTTTTGAGAATGAAAAACTGGCAAATAATTTGTTACAATTCTTTGACGGGGATCACAAATTTGCTAAAAAGCTTACTTTGGAAGAGATAAATTCTTTTGAAAAACCAAAAGGTCAGCGATTTATGCTTTTTCTTGCAAAACTTCTAAAAAATAGGCTCTAATTCTGCGCCAAGCCCTTCCCAAAAGGGAAGGGATTTCAATTTTGCCACTACCAAAAATAAGGGCTTTTTGTTAGAGTTTCCCCTTATCTATCTTGGGGGATAATCTTGGAATCAAATCTTAAATCAATGGCCGATCTAGTTTCTCTTTGTAAAAGAAGGGGATTAATCTTTCAAAGTTCAGAAATCTATGGGGGTGTAGGAGGGGCTTGGGATTTTGGGCCCTACGGAATAGAGTTAAAAAATAATCTGAAAAATGCTTGGTGGAAGGATATGACCCTACGTGAAGATGTGGTGGGAATTGATGCTTCTATTTTAATGCATCCAATGGTTTGGAAGGCATCTGGACATATTGATGGATTTTCTGATCCTCTTGTTGATTGCAAAAATTGCAAGGAAAGATACCGAGCAGACCAAATAGACCTGTCCAAACCATGTCCTAAATGTGGTTCCAAGGACACTTTTACTGAAATTAGACAATTTAATCTTATGTTTAAAACGGAGCTTGGGGCGGTGGCAGATACCGCTAATACCATTTACCTAAGGCCTGAAACTGCTCAAGGAATTTTTGTTAACTTTCAAAATGTACAAACTACCATGAGAAAAAAAATTCCCTTTGGTATCGCTCAAATTGGGAAGGCCTTTAGAAACGAAATCACCCCGGGTAATTTTATTTTTCGAACCCGGGAATTTGAACAAATGGAAATGCAATATTTTATCAAGCCTGGAACTCAGGTGGAGGAAATGGCAAGGTGGAAAGAAGAGCGATTTAATTGGCACCTTAAAAATGGACTTCGAAAAGAAAAATTAAAGTGGGCACCCCACCCAAAAGATAAATTGGCCCATTATGCAGACGATGCAGTTGATATCGAATACGAATTTCCAATAGGCTGGGGGGAAATGGAAGGAATCCATTCCCGAACAAATTTTGACCTAAGTGCACATGAAAAATTCTCCGGAAAATCTCTGTCCTATACCGATCAGGCCGATGGGAACAAAAAATATATTCCTTATGTAATAGAAACATCCGTTGGATGCGATCGCTCCCTTCTGGCCATTTTATGTGATTCCTACAGGTTAGAGAACGAAGGTGATGTTGAAAATGAAAGAGTGGTTCTTAAATTGGCCAACCATTTGGCACCAATTAAAGTGGCATTTTTGCCTCTTATGAAAAAACCGGAACTAGAGGAAGTGTCCCGAAAAATTTTCAAAAATATTGGTAGTTTATACAAGGCAGAGTACGATAATGCCGGAACAATTGGAAAAAGGTATCGAAGACAGGATGAAGTAGGAACACCTTATTGTGTGACCATAGATTATGACACCCTTAAGGACCAAACCGCTACCGTTAGACATAGGGATTCAATGAGCCAAGAGCGGATCGGGTTGGATAATTTGGCCAGGTTTTTTGCAGATAAATTTAACTTCTAGGAGAACCAGATGGAAAAGTTTGTTTATGCCTTTAATGGATTGAATACCCAAGGTAATAGAAATATGAAAGACCTCCTAGGGGGTAAAGGGGCCAACCTTGCTGAAATGAGCAATCTAGAGCTCCCTGTTCCTCCAGGTTTTACCATTACCACCAAAGCCTGCATTGAATTTGAAAAAAACGGCGGGAGACTAGTTGATACTTTAAAAACAGAAATAATATCGGCCCTTAACGAAGTTGAAAAAATAACTGGCAAGAAATTTGGAGATGTCAAAAATCCACTTCTTTTTTCCGTTAGATCAGGGGCGAGAGCTTCCATGCCAGGAATGATGGATACAGTACTAAATTTGGGTCTTAACGATCAAACTGTTGAAGGATTAGGTAAATTAACGGGAAACGAAAGATTTGCCTGGGATTCTTATAGAAGATTTATTCAGATGTATTCCAATGTGGTGATGGGCTTTAATACCGCCATATTGGAATCCACTCTTGAAGATATGAAAGAGGCAAGAAATATCAAGGAAGATTGGGAATTTACTCCGGAAGACTTAAAGCAACTTGTGACATCTTATAAAAGAATAATTCTAGAGGACTCTGGACATAAATTTCCAACAGATCCTATGGATCAATTATGGCAGGCCATATCTGCAGTTTTTAATTCCTGGAAAAATCCACGAGCTAGAAAATATCGGGAACTTCATAGAATCCCCCATAATTGGGGAACTGCTGTCAATGTACAATCCATGGTATTTGGAAACATGGGAGATACTTCGGCCACTGGTGTTTGTTTCACCAGAGACCCATCCACTGGTGAAAAAAGATTTTTTGGCGAATTTTTAGTTAATGCACAAGGGGAAGATGTTGTCGCTGGAATCAGAACTCCCGCACCAATCAACCATTTTTCAAAAAATGATTCCAACCAACACCTTAAAAGTTTTGAAGAGGTGATGCCAAATTCCTACAAAGAGCTTTGCCAAATCTATAACAAGCTAGAAAAACACTACAAAGATATGCAGGACATTGAGTTTACTGTTGAAAAGGGAAAACTCTATATTCTGCAAACCAGAAATGGGAAAAGAACTTCCGCGGCAGCTCTTAAGATTGCCGTGGATATGGTTTTAGAGGGAGTAAAAACCAAAGAAGAGGCACTAATGTCCGTTAACCCGGAGGATTTAAATCAGCTTCTTCATCCAAGGCTTGACCCTAAGGCCGTCAAAAATTTATTGGCAAAGGGTCTTCCCGCATCTCCAGGGGCCGCAGCTGGAAAAATTGTATTTGATTCCGAGGAAGCTATTCTTAAAAAAGAAAAGGGAGTTAAAGTCCTGTTGGTTAGAAGAGAAACGTCTCCTGAAGATATTGGGGGTATGATTGCATCCGAGGGTATTTTAACCTCAAGAGGTGGAATGACTTCTCATGCGGCAGTAGTTGCTAGAGGAATGGGCAAACCATGTGTAGCGGGATGCACCTCAATCCTAATTGACCATAATACCAAAAAACTTTCGGTTAATGGCAAAACTTTTGGAGAAGGAGAATTTTTAACCATTGATGGCGCCACCGGCGAGGTGTTTGAGGGAATTATCCCCACCATTGAGGCAGAAATCTCCAATGAATTTTCCATCTTTATGGGTTGGGCCGATGAAAGGCGAAGACTAAAAGTTAGAACTAATGCAGATAATCCTCATGATTGCGAAGTTGCTTTAAAATTTGGCGCTCAAGGGATTGGCCTTTGCCGAACTGAACATATGTTTTTTGCTCCTGAGAGAATTCTGGCCATAAGGGAGATGATTTTTGCCAACAATATTGAGGCCAGGTCTAAGGCACTTATAAAACTTCTTCCTTACCAAAGAGAGGATTTCATCGGAATTTTTGAGCGAATGAATGGTCTTCCAGTTAATATTAGACTTCTAGACCCTCCTCTTCATGAATTCTTGCCTCATACCGATGAAGAAATAAATGCCTTGGCAAGTTATCTAAACTTAACATCAGAGCAAATAAAAAATCGCGCGGAAGAACTCCATGAATTTAATCCAATGCTAGGACATCGAGGGTGCAGGTTAGGGATTTCTTTTCCGGAAATCTATAATATGCAAGTGAGAGCGATCATGGAAGCTGCTGTTCAATCCGCTAAATCGGGAATCAAAGTCTTTCCAGAAATTATGATTCCCCTTGTGGCCATGAAAGATGAACTTTCCATCCTTCGAGTAAATGCCATTGGCGAAATTAAAAAAGTTTTTGCGGAAACAAAATTTGAGATCGATTATAAAATCGGGACTATGATCGAGGTACCTCGTGCTGCCATCACCGCAGCAGAAATATCCAAAGAGGCAGACTTCTTTTCTTTTGGCACTAACGATTTAACTCAGACCACCTATGGATTAAGTCGCGATGATGCCGGAAAATTTCTCCAACATTATCAGGGCCTTGGTTTATTTGAATCCGACCCATTTGTAAGCCTTGACCAAACAGGAGTAGGATTTCTAGTTGAATATGCTACCCGTGTAGGAAGAGAGAGTAATCCAAAACTTCATGTGGGAATTTGCGGGGAGCATGGGGGAGAACCAAAATCCATCCATTTTTGTCATAAGGTAGGTCTAGATTATGTAAGTTGCTCTCCCTATAGAGTACCCATAGCCAGACTTGCTGCCGCTCAGGCATCAATACTCCATGGGTAAAGATCTTGAAAATTTCTTAAGGCAGGCAATGAGGGGCCAAAGTTTTAATTCGATTGCCGCTGCTGCAGTCGATTTCAAAACGGGAACCTTCGTCCAGTCTGAACTGGAAAATGGGAAGGTATCCAAAAATATCTTTTTTGACCTGGCATCGCTTACCAAACCTCTTACCCTTTCAGCACTCAAGCTAATTCATCCTGACTTATTCAAGGGAGATAAGAATTTTGATCTTCTTTTGAATCATCGGGCCTCCTTCCCATCGGGTGGAAGACTTTCTAGGGAAACTTGGAAAGAAAAAATCTTATCATATCCCATTATTGAAGGTGACACTCTCTATTCCGACTATGGCGCCCTAAGGCTTATGCTGGAGCTAGAAAATAAAACCGGAAAGGATTTAAAAACTCTTATTAGTAGCTACTGGGATCCGCAGCTAATTTTCTGGAGAGATTTGCCAAAAGATTCATTTTGCCCGAGCACAGGTTTTAGATTAGGTAAAAGAATTAAATGTCAGGTACATGATGATAATGCCTATATAATTGGAGGATTTTGCTCCCATGCAGGCCTATTTTCCACCATTTCAGGTCTTGCAAAAAGTTTGGTAACTTTAAATGAAAAATATGACCTTTTGTCTTCTATCCAAAAGATTAAATTTCAAGAAAGATTTGTGGATGGGTGGGATACTGCCTCAGGGGAAAATTCTCTCTCAGGTGTTGGACATGGGCCACAAACCTTCGGGCATTTAGGGTTTACCGGTACCTCAATGTGGATAGATCCTAAGGCCCAAAAGGGACATATTATTTTAACCAATGCCACCCAAAATCATTGGTATAACAGGGAAGGATTAAATAATCTTAGAAGATCTGTTGGAGAGTTTTTGTGGAAATGGATTTAAAAAATTATTTAAGCAGGGAAAAGCTTAAAGAAAAAAAGTCTCAAATAAAAAAAGTTTTTTTCTATCGAATATCTGGAACTGGAATGGGAGCAGCTGCCTGCCTTATGCGGGAAGCGGGATACGAGGTCTTTGGTTGTGATTCTAATTTTTATCCACCCATGGGCGATTATCTAAAAAAATCCAAAATCCCCCTATATCCTATGGAAAAAATTAATGAGGAATTTTTAAAATCATTTGATTTGATAATTGTTGGTAATGTTATTGGTGGAAAATCCCAGGATGCAAGACTAATTGAAAAGTCCGAAGTACCTTTCGCCTCTTTCCCGGCAGGTCTTGGGGCACTGATTTTAGATGATCAAAACGTGGTTGCACTGGCCGGAACTCATGGAAAAACTACTACGGTTTACCTTTGTATGCAGGTTTTTAAAAAACTGGGATTTAATCCAGGTTATTTAATCGGGGGGGTAATTGATGGGGAAAACTCTTCAGGACTTGGCGATGGATCTTATTTTTTCATAGAGGCAGATGAATACGATAGCAGTTATTTCGAGAAGTTTTCAAAATTTAGATCTTATAACCTTTCCCATATGATTCTTACCTCACTAGAGTTTGACCATGGGGATATCTTCAACTCCCTGGAGGATATCAAGGATCAGTTTAGAGCATCTCTTCCAAACTTAAAGACGATTGTTGCCTCCTTGGATTATCCCGCAATTTTAGACCTAAAGGATGAATTTCCAAATCTTAATTGGAAAATGTATGGGAAGGACTCCATTGAAGGACCCAAAATCACCTTTGCAGGCCCTGATAAAACGGTTTTTTCCCTTGGGGTTGGGGATAAGGATGAGGTTTTTGAAACAAATCTAGTAGGACCACAAAATATATTAAACTTATCTTCAGTATTACTCTTTGCCCTTTCAAAAAAAATTCCATTGGAGAAATTAAAAAAATCCATCGGAGACCTTAAAATGGTCAAAAGAAGGCAGGAAGTACGGGGAACCTATAAGGAGGCCTTAGTAATAGATGATTTTGCTCATCACCCTAGGGCCGTTAGTTTAACTTTTGATAGTGTTAAACAAAAATACCCCAAAAAAGAAATCGTGGTTGTAATGGAACCCGGGTCCGCAACCGCTAGGTCGGACATATTCCAGGAGGAGTTTTTACAGGCCTTATACCCGGTGGACCGGGTGATTTTGGCCAAACCACCAAGGCCCACCTCCATAGCTTCCAGAGGGAATTTGGATTGCTATAAGATGGTGGATGGACTTAAAGAAATGGGTAAGTACGCTGCCATGGTTGAGAATCTGGGCGAACTAAGGAAGGAATTGGATAAGCTGGCCGGTCCTAACATCTTGTTTTTAGTTTTAAGTAATGGGACCTGCCTGGGTCTTTGGGAGTCAGACTTCGTAGAGCAACTTAAAAAATGATGGAAATAATCCCTAATTAGGTATAAGGTTTACATCTTTAAAATGGAGATATTTTTATGTTAAAAGACTACATATTTACCTCGGAGTCAGTTACTGAGGGACACCCAGATAAAATGGCCGATGCCATATCCGATGCAATTTTAGACGCCCATTTAGAGCTAGATCCAAATTCAAGGGTAGCTTGTGAAACCTTGCTTACTACTGGGTTGGTGGTTGTGGCCGGTGAAATCACTTCTAAGGGTCAAGTTGACTATCAATCGATAGCTCGGAAAAAAGTTTTGGAAATAGGCTATGATTCTTCTGAAAAGGGTTTTGATGGCAAAACCTGCTCCGTTTTAACTTCGGTTGGAAAACAATCGCCAGATATTGCAATGGGGGTTGATGAGGATTTACATAAAAGCAAAGAACAAGGTGCAGGTGACCAAGGACTTATGTTTGGCTACGCTGTAAATGAATGCCCGAACTTCATGCCTCTTTCCATAGAAATTGCACACAAATTAGCAAAAAGACTTTCTGATGTTAGAAAGGAAAATATCTTATCCTTTCTAAGACCAGATGGAAAAACTCAGGTTTCCGTTCAATATGAGAACGGCATTATTAAAAAATTAGACTCAGTCGTGGTTTCTTCTCAGCATTCTGAGAGTGTATCCCATAAAGACCTTGAGGAAGGAATTCGTGAAGAAGTAATTAAAAAAGTCCTTCCAAAAGAATTTGTCGATTCTAGTCTAAGGATTTATGTAAACCCCACCGGCAAGTTCGTAGTTGGCGGTCCTATGGGAGATACCGGACTTACTGGAAGAAAAATTATTGTAGACTCTTATGGAGGCCATGGTGCTCATGGTGGCGGTGCCTTCTCCGGAAAAGACCCCTCCAAAGTTGATAGGTCTAGTGCTTATGCTGCAAGATATGTGGCCAAGCATATCGTGGCCGCAGGTCTGGCACAAAAGGCCCTAGTTCAAGTGGCCTACGCTATAGGTGTGGCAAAACCAGTTTCTTTTTTAGTGGATTGTTTTGGCACCAATAAAGTAGAAATGAAAAAAATAAACATGGTTATTAATGAAATGTTTGATATGCGGCCAAGGCAAATTATCGAAATGCTTGACCTCAAACGACCGCTATACTCTGAAACTTCTTCATATGGACATTTTGGAAGAACTTCAACCACCGGATTTACCTGGGAAAAGTTGGATAGGCTTGAAGAACTTCGGGCCAGATTTTTTTAAAAATGGGGTTCCATTTGGCCTGGGTATCGGAATTAATTCCATTTATAATCCTATACACACCATTTTGGTCGGTTCCAGCTTTAGGGATTTCCCTTTATTTTTCAAGGATTTATTTTAAAAAAGGCCAAAAAAAGGCCGCAATTTTATTTTTGCTTATTTCAATAATCTCCATTTCCTCTTTGATTTTTTATATATTATTTGGAGGGCCACTAAAGGCCCCCCAAAGGTTTAACCAATTTATCGAAAAACCCTTTTGACTTAAATGGCACCTTCTAGTTACCATTTTAAGTATGTTGGAAGATTATAAGTTCTTGTCTGATTCCTTCGAAGAAAAAAAAATCGTGCCACTTATTATCGCCGTGGTGAATTTCAAAAATGAGGAAAGTGATTTATTAAGGAATAATATAAAAGGTTGGTACTCCCAAGATGTCCGCATTATGGAGGCCCCAGAGGATTTATTTGGCCTTTTAAATCAAAAATCTCAAAAGGTATTAGTTATCCTTAATGAAAGTTTAATTGATCCCGAGTTTTTTAGGGCCATAAGAGTAAGTGGAAAAAGGCCAGAGATAATTTCGTTTTCTTTTGCAAGTTCAGATTTAGGAGTACTCAGATCCTCACTTGACAATATTTTTCAATCCGAAAGTCCAGGAATAGGTTTAACCGAAAAATCCCCAGTAATGAAGGAGTTAATCAAAAATATTAGAATACTTGCAAAAGAAAATCACCCAGTGTTAATTTGTGGCCCAATAGGGTCAGGGAAAAAATCAGCGGCTAATGCCCTTCATAAAATATCTTCAAGAGCGGGCGATTTAATTCAAATTAATTTATCCAGTTTTGGCCCCGTTACCACTGATAAAACATTTGAAGTTTCGGGAAAAAATATTTATCTACAAAATATTGAAAACCTTCCCCTTCCCATTAGGCGTAAAATAATAGATATCTTAAAAAACAGGAGAGAGGAAATAAGATTATTTTTAGGAACTTCTCTGGATTTGGGGGCCTTTAAACAAAGAGATCCCGAAATTTATAATTTGATGGGTGAAAATATAATAAAAATTCCTCCCCTTTCTCAGAGAAAAGAAGACATACCGATAATAGTCCAGCAATTTATAGAAAAATATTCCTCAATTCATAATTCCAAAGGGACCTCCATTGATGAAATGGCCTTAAGATCCCTGGTTGAATATAATTGGCCTTCAAATGTTTTAGAGCTAGAAAATTTAATTGAACGTTTAGTAATTCTCCACGGTGGAGTTAGAATATCCCATTCAGACCTTCCAGAAAAAATTTTGAAAAATGTTGAAAATAATTTTGCCTATCCCTTGCCACCGAATGGGTTGGTTTTAAAGAACGTAATACAAGATATTGAAAATTCCCTGATTGGACAGGCCTTATCCCGCTCCAGGGGAAATAAAAATAAGGCCGCCCAGCTTTTAGGTTTAAATCGTACTACCTTGGTGGAAAAACTAAAAAAGAGGGCCAGCAAATCCTGAAGACTCAATTCATCAACAAATCCTAAGTTCGCAAAAGAATGGAGTTATTAAAAACCGTCAAAATTTTGTGGGGAAAAAAACTCCACTCAGTAATTATTTCCTTTTAAAAAAATTAAAAGGCTGTAAAATTTTTTATATGCATAGCAATAAACATGCTATGGCTTTTACTTTTGAAACAGGATGTTTCATTTGAAAAGAACTATAAAATTGAGATTTTTGACGGTTATACTGTCCCTTTTTTCCTTTCAGGTAAATGTTTCCTGCGAGGAAATCAATCAAGTTATTAACCAAACTTCAATGGCAAATAACCTTCGATGGGAACTTTATCTTCCCAAAGATAGTGTTACCGTTCAAAAGAAGGCAAATATTCTTTCAATTGGAATTTTAAGGCCCCATGATTTTGAGACAGTTTCCGCCACCATCGATAAAATTAAAATTAATAATCAATATATTAAGTCCCTGAAAATTATAAAACCTGAAAAACCATCTGATGTTCCTAATTTGGAAATTGAACTAATGGGGGATCAGGTAGAAATATTTAGTTTTTATAGAGATAATGAGTCCAAACAAATTATTGATTTTTGGATTAATCCGGACTTTGTCGTAAAGGCCCCCGAGGTTAAACCAGAGGCCCCAAAACCAGAAAGAAAAATTGCCAGTATTGAAAAGAAGAAGGTTAATTATCCCAAAAAATTTCTAAAACCAAAAGTTCCAGATGGGAATTACCGAGATTTTAGATATGGAGCTGCCTTCGTTTGGAATTATCCTCCCTTGATTTCCCCGCCACTTAATTTAATCGATCTGGAAAGTAAAACTCCCGATTATTTCTATCCCATAAGGGATCTAAAGATTATAGACAGTGAGAAGTTGGCGCACCTTCAACTGTCAATTAACCTCTATAATAAATCTCAATTTGGATTAATGAATAAATCCATAGACCTCTATTTTAAAAAATATGGGGAACAGGCTGATATTGATTTAAATGAATTTTTAAAAGTAAATGCCATTTTAAAATTAAACAAGGGCGATCTCGATAAGGAATCCTCAAAATTTGCCATAGGCACATTGAATACTATTTCCAAAAGAACTTCTGATTATGGATTAAAAAAAGGAATTCTTCAGTATCTAGTTTCAACAGTTTTTAATAAAGAGGATTATGTTAATACCATTAAGGAGGCCCAAAGATTATTTTCTCTTGCAAAGGAATATTTTGATAAAGACATTAAAATTAGTTCGTCTTCGCTAATTCTTTATAGTTTAGCGAAATTATCCCAAATGGATAAAATGGAGGATATTTTAAAAGATCCTGTCTATGAAGGTTTAATTCCTCGTCAGTTGGGATTGAGTTACGAAACCTATATTTTATTATCCCAAGATAAAACACAAGAAGTAATAAATTTATTTGAAAAATCAAAGAAATCTTTAATAGACCCCATCCATGAGGGAATTTTATTTAATGTTGCTGAATCATATTTCAGGGAGGGGAAATATCCCGAGGCATTAGAAAATTATGAAAAATTCCTAAAAACTTATCCATCCCATATAAATTCCTCCATGACAAAAATAAGAATAGCCTTAATTCATGATTTACTTTCTAAGGATCCAGAGCAGGTTATAGCACATTATAAAGATGTCATTGATGGGACAGGAGATTTTCAGGTAAATTTTGAGGCCAGACTTCGATATGTTGCCTTTAGAAATTTAAGAAAAAAAACTACAGACCAAGACGATTTTGAATCCAGGACATTTTTAAAACTAAAACCAGAAGAAGAAAAGATTTTGACTGAAGATTTGAAAAAAATGTTATGGATGGTAAGGCTTAGAAGTTTTATCGTAGATAAAAATTATTCGGATGCCCTTTCTTATTTATTGGCAATTCCCATTGATTCCTTAAAACCTTTTGAAAAACTGGCATTTGATGGAGATGGCGCGGAAATAGCTTTTGGATTAATACAAGAACAATTCAAAAATGAGGATTACCCAGGACTATTAAAGACCTACGAATTATTCAATAAAAAATATGAAAGAAAAATAGGACGAGAACCCTTACTCAAATATCTTGTAGGTAAGGCATTTTTAAAAATAGGTGCTTATGATTCATTCGACGAGAATTATGAGGATTTTAGACTTTTAACGGAAGCCCCCAAAAGAGAATTTCCAATTTGGGTAGATAGAGATGAATCAATCTCCTCTGAATTTTTAATGCTTGAACTTGCAATTATAAAAAATATTCAGTTGGAAAACTTCGAAATGGGACAAAAATTATTGAAAGAGTTAGTTGAAAAATATCCCAATCAGGAAAAAACAAAGTATTTCCAGGCCATTATTAGTTTTAAAACTGGAAAATATAACGATGCCATTGTTAATGTTGAAAAGTTTTTGAGCCAAGATAAATCCATCCGATCATACAGTCTCTCAGATATCGTGACAATTCTAGGAATCTATACCGATGCAATTTATAAGGTAGGAGATTTGAAAAAATATCGAAAAGTCACTAAGGCCTTGTTAGAGGATACAAAATCGCAGGCCCAAAGTTCCCAATTTAAAACTTTAGAGGAGAGAATTTTATACGTAAATATTGAAATATTGGCAGGAGAACAAAAAGAAGAAAATGCAGTGGAAGTTGAATCAGAAATTAAAAACTTTATGAATTCCTTTCCTAATACTACTTACAAGGAAAGAGTTAATTTTTTATTGGGGCAAACTTATATTCAACTTAATAAGTTGAAAGAGGGTGAAAAAATAATGATGGATTTAGTGGAAAGCAGTACTGCGCCAAATTATCTTAAGGAATTGGCCCGGACTGAACTTTCATTTATAAAGATAAAAAATAAAACAATTTAAATTTGCACCAGGATGGAGCAAATTTTGACAGGAGGTCTGATGGAATCTATAAACGTAGAGTTTTTCGGAAATGATCCAAAGGTAAAAAATACCATTTCAATGGCCAGAAACGTTGCCGTTACTAAGGCCTCAGTGTTAATTATGGGGGAGCCTGGCACAGGTAAAAAAACCTTAGGTTATTATATTCATTTAAACTCTAGTAGGGCAAAAAATCCTTTTGTCGTAGTCGATTGTGTAGGAGAAAAAAAAGAAGTCGAAAACGCCATATTGGGTTTTAGAGAGGAAAGCGGAAAGTTTCACCGAGGGGCGCTGGAGGCGGCCAATGGAGGAACTGTTTTATTCTCAAATATCGACTCTTTAGAAGATGATTTTCAAAAAAGGTTACATAAAATAATAATGGAGTTGGAGGATTATGACCTAGACGTTAGAATCCTTGCGACTACTTCTAAGAACCTATCAAAATTGGTAGGTGCTGGACGATTTTATCGTGGTCTATACACTTATATCTCAAACGATGCCTTATTTATTCCGCCACTTCGGGAAAGGATAACGGACCTAGAGTGGATCACTAAAAGATTAATTGCTGAATTTTCCGGAAATCCGGAAATACCCATGAAAATTGATCCCCCAGCAATGGAAAAAATTCTTGGCCATTATTGGACCTATAATTTGGCCGAACTTCGTACCGTAATCGAGGATTCGGTTAAAAATTCGGATAAAATTGCCTTATCGGAAAAAGATTTGGAAATGGGTGAGAAGAAGGCCATTAACCTTGTTAAGGACGAAGATAATATTGGGATAAGATTGATGTCCCTTAAAGATGCAGAAAAATTATTGATAAAAAAGGCTTTGATTCATACTTCTGAAAACCGGACACAAGCTGCCAAGATCCTTGGGGTATCAATTAGAACCCTAAGAAATAAAATTAATGAGTATAGAAGTCGAGGTTCTGCATTTTTTCTTAATTTGAGATAGAGGAGGAAGATTGAATATTGAAGATAGAACAATAAAGGCCTTGGCAAGCTCATTGAATTTCCGGCAAATGCGCCAAGACCTTATTTCGTCCAATATCGCTAATGCAGAAACCCCAGGCTATAAATCAAAGAGAATCGATTTTGAGGAAGCCCTTGCAAGAGCGATTGACCTCGATGACCAACAAACTTTAAGAGCAGAAGACCCAAGACACTTCAATGTTGGTGGTGGGGGTTTTGATAACTTAGAACCTAGTATTTATGAAGATCCAAATGGCATTGTCAGTGAGGATGGGAATACTGTGGATAGGGAAGATGAAATGGCCAAAATGGCGGAAAATAAAATCTTATATGATGCCTCGGTAGCTTTATTAAACAAAAAACTTGGCCAATTGAGATATTCGATCGAATCAAAGGAGTAATAAATGGATCTATTAGGTAGCATGAAAATAAGTGCCAGTGGTTTGTCGGCCAATAAAAAAAGAATGGCAGCGATTTCTTCTAATATTGCAAATGCCCAAACAACCAGGACTCCGGAAGGAGGGCCTTATCGCAAAAAAGAAGTTGTTTTTGGCTCGGAACCTGCAAGAGAAAGTTTCTCCGAAATTCTTGAAGGAGAGCTCGGCGAAAATGCTCAAAAAGTTCATGCAACTGATGTGATTTCTGTCGATAGGCCTCCAATTTACAAATATGAACCAGGGCATCCAGATGCAAATGAACAGGGTTACGTCGCCTTTCCCGATATAAATGTAATGGAAGAAATGGCGAATATGATTGAAACATCCAGGGCCTATGAAGCCAATATTTCTGCTCTTAATACAGCAAAATTCATGGCACTTAAGGCACTTGAAATAGGAAAAAATTAAAGGAGGGATAGAAAATGAGTATTGAAACAAGAGGATCAATGGAAAATATTTTAAACACCTTTAATGCTAAAGACTGGTCTAGTCCAGGAAAAATCGATTTGGAAACAGGCACCAGAATTTCCCTGGATAATTCTGAAGTTGGTTTTGAGGGCGGAAAATCCGCAACATTTGGGGAAATCCTTGGAAAATATATCGGTGAGGTTAATGACCTCCAACAAAACGCCAATAAATCGATCGAACAGTTGGTAACAGGTAAGAGCCAAAATATACATGAAACTATGCTAATGGTGGAAAAAGCAGACCTGGCCTTTAAAACCATGAACCAAATTAGAATTAAAATTATAGAAGCGTACAAAGAAATAATGAAAATGCAGGTTTAAGGTTGAAGGGGGATTAGAGTGACAGAATTTTTTAATAGGGCCATTAAAAATTTTTTGGAGTTTTTTAACAACCTGGAAACCCCTAGGAAATTAGGATTTTTTGCAACCGCTTTTGCCGTAGTTGGCGGATTAATTTTAATCTTTGTTTGGGCCCTTAAAACCCAGTATTCCTCTCTCTATACCAACCTTAACTCAGAAGATGCAAAAAAAATCGCCCTTATTTTAGAGGAAAAAAAAGTTCCTTACGCCATGTCTGATGATGGGAAAACCATACAGATCCCACGAGATAAAATAGACCAATGGAGATTACATCTTGCGACTTTAGGAACTAATTTCTCCGGTACTCTTGGATATGAGGTTTTAGATAAGCAAAATTTTGGAACAACAAGTTTTGTTCAAAAAATAAATCGAAAAAGAGCGCTGGAAGGTGAACTTGTCAAAACCATAACTTATCTTCGGGGAGTTTTAAGGGCCAGAGTGCATTTATCCATCCCAGAGTCATCTCCATTCGTTTCAGAACAAAAACCACCTGCTGCTTCGGTAGTCCTCGAGTTAGATAGAGGTGTTGAACTGTCGGCTTCGGAAGTAAGAGGAATCGCCTCTCTTGTTTCTGGTGCGGTTGAAGGAATGAGACCTGAAAATGTGGTAATAATAAATGATAGAGGTAAAAAGCTTTCGGAAAATACAGGTGATCCACTTACCGAAAGTACTGCCAACCAAATGGCCCTTGAAGCAAAATTAAGTAGGCAATATGAAGAAAAAATTGAGGAAATAATCTCTAAAATTGTTGGGTTAGGTAAAGTCGTGGCAAAGGTTTCTTTGACAATGGATTTTACTGAAAAGTTATCCACTAAAACGAGTTATGATTCTGAAAACCCGGCAATCTTATCGGAAGTTAAAAACATTCAAAATATAGACGGTAAGAGACCTTCCCCTCAGGGTATCCCTGGTTCAAGATCTAATTTGCCGGGAGAACTTCCTCAACCTGGAATTCCTGAAACTTCTAATGTGGTCAATAAAGAATTAACTACCAGAAATTATACAATTCCTTCAGTCGTCACCAAAGAAAAGAAACCATCTGCCAGTGTGGCCAGGATAAGTGCAGCAGTAATGTTAGACGGAAAAAGAGTTCCACAAATTAACGAGAAGGGAAAAGTGGCCCTGAAGGATGGAAAAGAGGTTTTGGTTTATGAAGCTTGGTCGCCAGCGGATATAGAAAATTTCAAAGCAATTGTTTCATCAACTTTAGGTTTAGATGAAAAAAGAGGTGATAATCTTACAATTAAATCCATGGAATTTGTTAAAGAGGATGTGGATGCTGCTGCGACAATAATGAGAGAAAACGCCAACAGGGAATTAATCAAAAATATAGTGATGTATCTAGCGATCGGGCTTGCCATAACTTTATTCTTTTTCTTGGTGGTCAAGCCATTTATTGGTTGGGTTACCGATAGCACTTTAGAGTCAATTGAGGATTTCCTGCCAAAAACTATTGAGGAACTTGAAAAAGTGCAGGTCGGACAAAAACTACCAGGGTTGGAAGAAGTTTTGCCTGAAATAGAGGAAAAAATTAATCCTGCCAAAATTGAAGGCAAGGTTTTACGTGAAAAAATTATAGCATCAATAGAAAGCAATCCTTCGAAAGCTGCGCAGATTGTTCATGATATGCTCCATTCCACCGATTCTAAAAAACAAATAGCATGAGGGATTTGAATGGAAAAAGAATTCGAAAAAATAGACTCATATAAATTTAAGAGTTTCGCTGTCAATAAAAATCCTTCCAATGTTTTTAACCTAAAACCGTTGGATGAGAATGATATTATTACAAAAAGGGAAAAAATAATTATCCAGGAAAGAACCGCTAAGCAGAGGGGATTGGAAATTTTTCCTTTTATTCAGGAGCAGAAAGAACGAAAACAAATTTTGGATAAATTGCAGGAGGAAAAATATCAACAGGAAATTTCCAATAGATTAAAAATTATTGAAAACGATGCAACCAAAAAGGGATACGAGGAAGGATTAAAGAACGCCAAAGAGGTAATTACCCAGGAATTCCAAGCAGAGGTAGAAAAAAAAATAGAGGCTTTAAATGAAATGCTAAGAAACGTCTTGAGTTTAAGGGAACAAATTTACGATACTCAAAAGGATCAAATTCTTTTTTTAATTAAAAATTTAACTAAATGGATTATTCTTAGAGAACTAAAAGACGATGGTAAATATATTGAACGGCTTTTAGAGAAACTTTTTTTAGAAATTCAAACCCAACAAAACTTCGTAGTTCAGGTTAATCAAAAAGATTATGAAAAAATGCCGGGAATCATGAAGGTATTGGAACAAAAATTAGGCGAGTTTAAAAACTCCAGAATAGTAATTGATTTTGATCTCCCCGAAAATGGAATAATAATCGATTCTGAAATTGGGATAATTAAGAGCACATTAGAGGGACAATTTGCTGTTTTGGACGAAATTTTTGGAAATATTTTGTCAGATAACAAAGATTCAAACGATGGAACAGGCAAAGTCTAATCAGGAGCTAATTAATTTCAATCCCATTAATAAGGCGTTTGAAAGGGCCCAGTTATATCAAAAAATCGGAAAAATAAGTTCTAGTAAAGGAAACGTTTATGAGGTCTCACTTCCTCGTGCTCAAATAGGAGGTAAAGTTGAATTTATAACCGATGCGGGCACTTCTTGTTTTGGAGAAATTATCGCATTAAGAGGGAAAATGTGTTTGGCAATGTCCTATGAGGAAATTCCTGGAATTGATTCAGAGACCAGGGTCTATATGAGAGATTTGTCTTCTGAGATTTCCTTGTTTGATTCTATGTTGGGAAGGATTTTAGATTATCAGGGAATTCCCATAGATAAAAAAGGGAATCTAACTGGTCCTTTTGAAAATAGATCAGTTTTCGGCCATCCATCAAATCCACTTGAACGTCCAACTATAAACCAGCCAGTTGAAACAGGAATTCATTCTATAGATTTTTTTACTACTGCTGGAACCGGACAAAGACTCGCAATTATGTCAGGGTCTGGTGTTGGGAAATCCGTACTCCTGGGAATGATAGCCAGATATACAAGGGCAGATGTATCAGTAATCGCATTAGTGGGGGAAAGGGGCAGAGAGGTTTTGGAATTTATAGAGCGAGACCTAGGAGAAGAAGGATTGAAAAGATCAGTGGTGGTGGTCGCAACCTCAGATTTATCACCTCTCATAAGAATGCGTGCCGCGTATACGGCAACAACCATAGCTGAATTTTTTAGAGACAAAAATAAAAATGTCATGTTGATGATGGATTCGATAACCCGTTTTGCCATGGCAAGCAGAGAAATTGCTCTTGCGGCAGGGGAACCTCCTGGGCCAAAAGGTTATACCCCTTCTGTTTTCTCAAGATTACCTAAACTCCTGGAACGTGCCGGTACCAAGCTTAACTCCGGATCTATTACGGGGATGTATACGGTATTGGTTGAGGGGGGAGATATGGATGAACCCATAGCAGATGCAATCAGAGCAATTAGTGATGGTCATATTATCTTATCAAGACAGCTTGCTCAGTCAAATCATTTTCCTGCAGTGGATATTTTGGCGTCTATCTCAAGGGTAATGGGAAGCGTGGTAACTAAAGAGCACAAAATTTTGGCTTCAAAAATAAGGAATCTACTCGCCGCTTATCATGATTCAATTGATTTAATTAATGTTGGCGCTTATGTAAAAGGATCAAGTCCAAATGTAGATATGGCGATTTTTTTATATGAAAAATTTATGCTTTTGATGAAACAAGATGTGGATTTTTATCAATCCTATACCATCGACGAGTTATATAAAAAATTAGAGGATCTCTTACATCAGGCAGAAAGTGCAGTACTAGGAAAAACTGAAAAATGAAAAAGATGAAGTTTCGCCTTGAACATGTTCTACGTTTAAGGGAATTTGATGAAAAAAAGGCAAAATTGGAACTAGGAAATGTTCTTGGAAGAATTTCTGCTGCCAATTTAGAGATTGAGGAAGCTAATAAACAAATCCGCGCATCAAATTCCGAATTCAATGAATTTTTATCTGAAACAAGAAAGGTTTTAGATATCAGAATTTTCCCTTACATTATGGAAGGGCTAAAAATTAAAATTGATAAGTTAAAAAAAGATCTTGTTATTTTAGATAAGGAGCTTGAGATAAAAAAAAACAACCTGAAAATTGCAGAAAGTAAATTGAAGGTGGTCGAAAAACTAAAAGAAAAACAATATGAGAGATTTAAGAAAGAAGAGGATAAAAAATCCCGAAACGAAATTGATGATCATACAATAATGAGATATGGGGAAAACACATGATTTTTTTAATATTATTAATTACCTTGAATAACGGTTTTACACAAACTGAAATAAAACTATATAGTGAATCCGAATTTCAAAAAAAATTATCGGAGGAAGTTGTTAAAAAAGTTTCAAAATTTAAAGGTCAGGACCTAACAGTATATATAGCTGAGCTCATGAAAAAAGAGAAAGCACTTGAGGATCGTGAAAATAAATTAAAGGATGAGAAAACCCAACTTGGCATTTCCATGGAAAATTTTGAAAAAAGGGTAAATACTCATTTGAAAAAAGAAAACGATCTTTTAGGGTGTATTGATACCGTTAAAGGGGAAGAAGACAAAAGAATTTCTAGGATGGTGGAAATAATTTCCACCATGAAACCAGACAAAGCCGCACAGGTACTTTCCATCCAAGATCAGGAATTAACAATTAAAATCCTAGGGTTACTTGATTCTAAATTGGTTTCGAAAATTTTTAATCTTATGGATAAGGAAATCTCTGCCCGACTTCAAAAACAATTCATGACTATGAAAAGATAAAGGAAAAGGAATGTCAAAGAATTGTAATTATGAATATCTCAACAACGCCTCTATTGTATAAACCTCAAGGTCCCAATTTGGGATTAATCAAAGATCCAAATCTTTTAAATCAAACTATTTCTAAACCAAATCAACTTTTATCAAAAAGCAAAACTCCGTTTGAAGGTTTGGAGATTTTAAAAGACCAAAAGGAATTTAGTGATTTTTTAATTAATGTGGAAGGAGAAAATAAGAATTTTGTTCAAACTCTTCCTAATGCATTAGAACCTGAAAAAAAACCGGTGAGTATTGAATTTAAAAAAGGAAATAATGAAGGAATTTCCTTTTTGGACAAAGTTGAAAAAGAGAAAAAAAATTCAGAAAGAGTATTAAATCAACCAGGTAAATTTATAGAACAACCAGTTATTGAACAACTAGGAAGGGGTGTAGTGCCGATTGAAAACCCCTTAGAAAAGATAACTAAAAATAATGACCCAGGTAATAAATTAGAATCCAATGAACTGTTCGTTTTTCAGAGGGAAATTGCAAATAAACCCATTGGCAAAAACGATTCGCTTAGTTCCTTCTCAAAAGTATTCAATGTAGAAAAAAAGGATAAAAAGACTGAAGTTGGAAAACCTACCCAAAACATTGGAAATATCGCCAACAATGACAAGAATTTGGAAGGAATTATTAAGCAAAATCAAAGCTCAGGTGAAAATTTAAAATTTAATTCTCCAAAAGAATTGTTTAATTGGATTTCAAAAATCATAAGTAAAAACCATATCAAATTGGGAGAAACTCTTAATTTACAAGTTAGGGATAATAACCTCGGTCAATTCAACATAGCTGCCCAAAATGGTTCAAACGGTGGTGAAGTGAATATGGCCATAATAAGTCAAACAAAAGAATCAGATGACTTTTTTAAGGCAAATGAAAAAGAATTAGTTAAAAGTTTGGAAGATGCAGGCGTAAAGATTGGAAAATTACAAATTTTAGCCGCTCAAAATGCGCCTTCACCAGATGATGGTGGAATGGATATGAGCGATAACCAAGGATCTTTTTCGGATTCTATCAATAACCATTTTGCTCAAAAAGATCAATTGGAAAGAGATGGTAAACGAAGAAGGGAAATCTGGAATCGATTTCGTGATTTAAGGGAGTCATAATTGGCAAGCATTGGTAGACCAGCAGGAATTGAAAATAGTTTCGGAAAAGATATCAAAATTGGTAGAAAGGAAGAAAACCTTGCTGAAAATTTAAACAAACTATCAGGTAATCAAGAAAATTTTGGAATTAAGTATGTTAATCGTGCTGATAAAGAAAAATTGGACAAGGATGGATTTTTAAAAATATTGACCAGTCAATTAACCAATCAGGATCCATTTAATCCGATGGACCAAAAAGAAATGACCGGCGAACTTGCCCAGATAGGGGCATTGGAACAAATGACCAATATGAATACCAAATTGGATAAATTGGTTGGAAATCCAAAAATTCAAAGTCAAATAGCTGGAATTGGTTTTTTAGGGAAAGAAATAACCACCTCGGGCACTACCGTGGAATTTGATGGAACCGAAAAAGGTGTTGATATCCCCGTTACCCTTCCTCTCAATGGAAAATTAGTATCGGTTAGGATTTCTGATCTCAAGGGGCAATTGATAAAACAAATGGAAATAGCTGATCTTCCCAAAGGTAGTCATAAAATACATTGGGATGGTAAAAAAGAAGATCAGACCCTAATGAGTAAAGGCAACTATAATATTTCGGTATTTGGTAAAGATGAAACTATGAAAGGGTTCCAAGGAGAAACCAAGGTAAAAGGTTTGGTCACTGGGATTAAATTTAATAATGGAGAAATAGTTTTAAATATTAATGGTTCGAAGGAAGTGTTTTTAAAGGATGTTGAAAGTTTGGAGGAGCCGAGAGACAATACGGAAAATAAACAAGTGATTAATTAAATGGTTAATCAAAAAATAAATCGTCTCACGGTAATCGAAGCTCCAAAGAAGCAGGAGGAAAAAAACAATCCTGAGGAAATTCCAAAAGAATCAGATTTTAAAGAAATTTTTGATTCAAAGTTAAAGGATTTAAAAATTTCAGGACATGCGGCAAAAAGATTGAAGGAGAGAAACTTAGAAATGGACCCGGTGGAATATTTGAAACTTAAAGAAGCGGTATCTCAGCTTAAAAAAAAGGGAGGAAATGATTCCCTGGTTATAACTGGTAAGGCCGCGTACATTATTGATGTAAAAAATAAAACCATTGTTACGGCAATGGATAAAGAAAATATGGAGAATAACGTATTTACAAAAATTGATTCAACAATGGTAATAAATTAACCTGGAAATAGGGCCGGTCCTTTCTGGAGGCCAACCCTGAGTCGGTAGATACGAGGGGAATTTTTCAGGAATATAGGTCTAGGAGGGACATCATGAGCATTTTGCGATCATTTAACATTGGAATTTCTGGGATGAATGCTGCCGGAGGTGGGATGTCGGTTGCGGGTGATAATATCGCTAACGCTGGCACCACAGGTTTTAAATCTTCAAGGGCAGAATTTCAAGATATGTTGGCAGTTTCCCTGAAAGGGGTTGGCGGCGGTGATCAAATCGGCTCTGGTTCACGCTTGGCACATGTTAAACAAATTTTCAATCAAGGGGACATAACCAGAACGGATAATAATACCGACCTGGCCATCTCTGGGGATGGATTTTTTGTCATTGATTCCATTACGGGAAGGGCCTATACCCGGGATGGATCATTTAATTTTAATAAGGATGGAGAGTTAGTTAATGGCGATGGATACAAGGTTTTGGGATTTTCTTATTTGGCCGGTAAACCCACCAACAAATTAGAATCCATAAAACTTGATGCCACAACAATTCCAGCTAGGCCCACAGAAAAAGTTGGAGTTTTGATGAATTTGGATTCACGGGAGCTTGCCAATAAAGCATTTGATATAAAAGATCCCGAGGGAACATCCAATTTTGCCAACAGCTTGGTGGTTTTTGACAACGTCGGAACTGAACGATTAGTGAATATGTTTTTTAATAAAGTGGATAATAACAAATGGGAATACCATGTAATGGTGGATGGCAAGGATACTGATAAGGGTAAACCTGGTGAAATGATCGAGATGGCCAATGGAAAAATTAACTTCAACGATAAAGGAATTTTACAGGAAGAGGTAGAAGGAAAGAATGGATTTGATTTTGGCGGAGGTGCCGCGCCCGGACAACAAATAAAATTTGATTTTGGAAAAAGTTTTACTGAAGGAGGAGATGGTTTCCGTGCTACTACCCAATATGGAGCTGGATCTAGCGTTGCAAGGCATACCCAGGATGGAAATAGCGCAGCAACTTTGGCCTCATTAACCTTTAACGACAAGGGGATTTTAACCGCGGTTTATGATAACGAGAATAGAAGAGATGTGGCCCAAGTCAGTGTAGCAAGGTTTGAAAATAACCAAGGATTATTTAAACTTGGTAAAAACTTGTTTAGAGAAAGTAGAGAGTCTGGTATGGCAGCTGTTGGAAGACCTACTGAAGCAGGAAGAGGAGAGATTTTAATTCGAAGTTTAGAATTATCGACAGTTGATCTTGCCTCTGAATTTGTAAACTTAATGACTCTTTCTAGAAACTTTAAAGCAAATACCAAAGTTATAACTACTGCGGACGATATGATCCAAGAAGTTTTAAAATTAAAGTCATAAATTAAATAGCCCCGTCGGAACCAATGGAGTCGACGGGGCAACTATTTAATGCTTCTTCACAATTTTTGATTTCATCAGGTGTTTGGGGCTGCCTCTTAACAAATGCGTGGCCTTCGTCAATATTCATTTCAAAAAAAGAGGGGGCCTCTTTTACACAAGCATCACAGGCTATACATTGATCATCAACATAAAAATGGCCGGGCAAATTGTCTGGCCATCTTTTATTTCGGTCGGCCATTATTCATAAAATCTATTTATTGAAACTTTGACTTTCTCTCTAATGGAGTTAGTGATATCTGCTGCAAGGATCTGGGAAAGTTCATTTGATATGTTATCTTTTGAATCGCCTGTTTCCGATCCAGTTTTTCCATCGGCCATGGATGCCCTAACTAAGGAAATACCTGTAGGACTTGCGATTACAAAAGTTTTTGGTTTTTCAAGATTTTCATTGAACATTTTCATAATGGAGTCAGATGGAATATTTAAAACACCTTTTCCTCCATCTAGTTGATTTATAAAAATTCCTTTTTGAATTTTTAAATTATATTTTTTGGCAACATCCTCGGCCTTCGCCAATTTATCTGCCTTTAATAATTCACCGATTTCTTTGGCTAAGTTTTGAACAAGTTTTTCCACTTCAAATGGTTTTCCCCCTTGAATCATTTCTTTGGCCATTGAGTTTTTAAGAGATTCAAAATTGGGGATAAATCCAGGTTTTTTGTCCTCTACCAGAATATAGTGGGAACCATATTGGCTCTTAAATAGTGGTGTAACGGTACCAGGTTTTAGAGAAAAGGCAATATCAAACTCTGGAATACCACGACCTTTGGGTATCCAACCAAGCTCCCCTCCATTTTTTTTCTCCTCAACTCCTCGATTGTATTTTTCTGCCATTTTTGCAAAGTTTTTGGAATTTAGATTCTTGGCAAGATCTTTTAGGATTTTTTCCTGATTCTCTTCATCTTTGTAAATTAGAATGTGTTTAACTTTAATTTCTTCTGGTTTGGTAAGCTTGTTTTTTACAATATCAAATTTTGCCTTTAATTGATTTGAATTTTTGGCCAGGTAATCAGATATTTCTTTTTCAGTTACGGGAACAAATGGTTCCATTTGTTTTTTGTCTATTACTAAAAAATCGGTTTTGATTTTTCTCTTTTTTAAATCTTCAATTTCTTTGGAAAAGGAATTAGAAAGTGGCACTTTTGAAATAAGTTGCAAAACTGTCTGGTTTTTTATCATTGTCTCAGTTTGGTTTTCAAATTGTGCAGGAGTGAGGCGAGCAGTGGCCAACATCTTTTTATAAAGGTCTAAATTAAAAACTCCTTTGGTTTGGAATATTTTTTGATCACCTTGTGAATAATTAAGTATTGAATCCCTAACTTGTTCTTGGCTTGGGATTATTCCGATTTTATCTGCAAAAACCAATACCAATTTTTGTTGAACCAATTGTTTAACTATATTTTCTCTTAGTTTTAGCTGTTGAATATCTTTGGCGGTGAGTTCTTTTCCACCATAAATTTGTTTATAAAGGTTAACTTGGCGCTCATAGGCATTTTGGAATTCTGACACTTCAATTTTGTAATTCCCGACTACACCTATTGTAGTGCTTCCTCCCTTTTCACCGTCATATCCGGATATAACAAAAGAAACCACAATAAATCCGATAAATACGGTAATAAACATTCCAGAAGTCTTTTTTCTAAATTCTCCGCTCATTCTTTGGTCCTAAGTTAAAAATTAAAAAAGAAAACTACCATTTTAAAATTAGCTCAGTAAAGTATATTGGCACTTTAAAAATTTTATGGTTACCCTAGACTCATGGTCGATCTTGAAATCGTAGAAAAAAATCGTTTAAAATTGGCGATTGATATTTTATTTCTCTCAATTTCGTTGTACGGAGTGTCAAATTGGTCTCCGAAAAATGAAATTATTTCCCCTTTTAAATCAGTGATGATTAACATTACTGCATCGCTTCAATCCGGATTGAATACGGTACGTAGTAATATCCATCAGGGTTTTGATAATTACTTATTGAATGTTAATTCGAGCAAAGAGAATTTCCATCTTAAAAAGAAAATTTCCTTGCTCGAAAATGATCTTTTTGAAAAGGAAGAAATCGGAAAGGAAAATGACCGGCTAAGAACCTTAATGAATTATGAAAAAGATTCCCTTGAATCTAAAATTATCGCCAAAGTGGTTTCATGGAATTCTTCTTCGGAGTTTAGAGTTTTAAGAATAAATAAAGGTGCAAAACATGGAATAACAATCCAGTCTCCGGTGGTAACTTCCAACGGACTGGTTGGATATATTTACCGTCTAACAAATAATTTTTCCGATGTCTTAACTATTGAAGACTCCAATAATCATGTTGATGGGCAACTAGAAAGAACCAGAGGCCAGGGAGTCCTTGAGGGTACCGCCGATGGAAAAATTATTTTTAAATATATCCCCAAATCGGAACCAGTAATTGTTCACGACTTGGTTATCACTTCCGGTCTTGGGAACACCTATCCCAAGGGAATAAGGGTAGGAACAGTTTCTAAAATAGAAAAAGACAGTTATGGAGTGACCCAACTTATTGAAATTAAACCCTCAGTTTCTTTTGATAAACTAGAGGAAGTGATAGTTTTAAAAATGCCCGAAGATAAAAAGAAAGAATTGGAAGAATTGTCCAAAGCTAATCAGGGTGAGGAGGCAATTTGAAAATTCCCTTAAATAAAATTATCCGCCCATTTCTAATCACTTTAATTTTTTTAATAATTCTTGAAATCATTTCCAGTTCCTTTGTCCCTTTTTTAGGATTGACCCACTTTTATATTCCTTTTAATTTGGTGATTCTTTTCTACCTTGCAATAAGGCTGGAAACTTCATTTACCGCGGTATTGGTATTTATAATTCAATACTTTCATTCGTTCTTCACCATAGAAAACTGGGCAATTGGAACCTTTATTGGAATATTAATCTGTAAGGTGGTGGCCAAATTTAGGGATTTAATTCAGATTTCAAGTTATCCCCTTACCGTCTTGGTAGTTCAGATCTATTTAATTAGCTGGTACCTTGCTAATTCCCTTTTCATATATTTCCAAAGCGGGGGAAAAACCATTTTCTTCGGAAGGTTTTTTACAACTTTTCTTGAGGGCATTTTAGCTTCTCTGATCTCCTACCATCTATTTTCCCTACTAGATAAAATTTGGTTCGCGGGAAAAGAGAAGGAATTGGGAGGAGTTTAAAAAATGTTTAACCAGGAAGATCGAGTAAAAGATTATAAAGCTCGAGGGGAAATCCTCGGGAACTTTATGGTCGTTTGCTTTGCGGTAGTCTTGGCAAGACTTTGGTATCTGCAAATTTATAGTGGAGATAAACTTTACCGCTATTCTTTGGAAAACAGTTTAAGAAAGGAAGCCATTCAGGCAACTAGAGGATTGATTTACTCCAGGGATAATCAGGTTTTGGTACAAAATGTTCCGGGTTTTGATGTGGTTATTACACCCCAATATTTAAAGCAACCAAAGGAAACTTTAGAAAAATTATCCAAGGTAATTTCAATGCCAGTCGAAGATATCCAAAGGATTCTTCAGAAATTTTCCACCCAGGCCAAATATATAAACGTTACCATTAAAAAGGATATTTCTATTAGAGAGCTTTCAATTTTGGAAACCGAAGGATTTAAAATGCCTGGGGTTTTTGTTAGGGAAATAACTAATAGACTCTATATAGACAAGGATATAGGAGCACACTTATTAGGCTATACCTCTGAAATAAGCGAAACACAGATAGAAAAATTTAAACTGAAAAATAAATTTGATTATAAATTGGGCGATTTCATTGGACAACAAGGTATAGAGGAAGTTCTAGACATTGATTTACGTGGAAAGGACGGACATAAAATAATAGAAGTGGATGCTCGGGGAAGAGTAAGAAGGGAAATTACAGAGGATATTTTAAAAGGTGTTAATAACAAGGACTTTGAAAGAGGAAAAAATATTCGTCTTACCATTGATAAAGATTTACAAAAAGCTGCTTGGGCCGCCTTAGAAGGGAAAGTAGGTTCTGCCATGGCCATGGATGTAAATACGGGAGAAATATTGGCCATGGTCTCAAGGCCATCATTTGATCCATCCGAATTTGGACGGGAGATATCACATGAATATTGGTCTTCCATTTTAAAGGATGAAAATAACCCCATGTGGGATAGGA
>Ga0180061_1000002_pt1 | contig 109334 bp, 104 predicted proteins | sample EasRivT27_16_10D_FD_121769 | JGI IMG/M metagenome (GOLD analysis project Ga0180061, IMG submission 121769) | Soil microbial communities from meander-bound floodplain in the East River, Colorado, USA - East River metaG ERMLIBT27_16_10D | ecosystem: Environmental > Terrestrial > Soil >...
AATCTTAACTGGAAATGTTCCTTTAAAAGGAGGTGATCCAGCCGCAGGTTCCCCTACGGCTACCTTGTTACGACTTCACCCCAGTCATCGGTTCGACCGTGGACGCTCCCTTCCGAAGTTAGGGCCACGGCTTCAGGTAAAACCAACTCCCATGGTGTGACGGGCGGTGTGTACAAGGCCCGGGAACGTATTCACCGCGGCGTGCTGATCCGCGATTACTAGCGATTCCAACTTCATGGAGTCGAGTTGCAGACTCCAATCCGGACTGAGATCGGTTTTTTGAGATTAGCTCCCCCTCGCGAGTTCGCTTCCCTCTGTACCGACCATTGTATTACGTGTGTAGCCCTAGGTATAAGGGCCATGAGGACTTGACGTCATCCCCACCTTCCTCCTGGTTAACCCAGGCAGTCTCCTTAAAGTGCCCAACTTAATGCTGGCAACTAAGGATAGGGGTTGCGCTCGTTGCGAGACTTAACCCAACATCTCACGACACGAGCTGACGACAGCCATGCAGCACCTGTCACTGAATTCCCCGAAGGGCACTCCTCCATTTCCGGAGGATTCTCAGGATTTCAAACCTAGGTAAGGTTCTTCGCGTTGCTTCGAATTAAACCACATAATCCACCGCTTGTGCGGGCCCCCGTCAATTCCTTTGAGTTTTAGTCTTGCGACCGTAATTCCCAGGCGGAGTACTTAATGCGTTTGCTACGATGCGGAAGGGGTCAAACTCCCCCCATATCTAGTACTCATAGTTTACGGCGTGGACTACCAGGGTATCTAATCCTGTTTGCTCCCCACGCTTTCGCGCCTCAGCGTCAATAATCGTCCAGAAAATCGCTTTCGCCTCTGGTGTTCCTTCGCATCTCTACGGATTTTACCCCTACATGCGAAATTCCATCTTCCTCTCCGATATTCTAGGTTAGTAGTTTCAGACGCAGTTTCGGGGTTAAGCCCCGAGATTTCACATCTGACTTGCTGACCCGCCTGCGCGCGCTTTACGCCCAATAATTCCGAACAACGCTTGCACCCTTCGTATTACCGCGGCTGCTGGCACGAAGTTAGCCGGTGCTTCCTTTGGGTGTACCATCACTTAAATGGCCTATTAGACCACTTATCATTTTTCCACCCTGACAGAGCTTTACAGGCCGAAACCCTTCCTCACTCACGCGGCGTTGCTGCATCAGACTTTCGTCCATTGTGCAAGATTCCCCACTGCTGCCTCCCGTAGGAGTCTGGACCGTGTCTCAGTTCCAGTGTGGCCGATCAATCTCTCAATCCGGCTAGACATCGTTGCCTTGGTAGGCCTTTACCCCACCAACTAGCTAATGTCCCGCAGGCTCATCCTTCAGTGAATGCTTACAAGTAGAGGCATTCTTTCCACAACCTCATTCAAGTCGGTTGTGCGTATGTGGTATTAGCTAAGATTTCTCCTAGTTGTCCCACTCAAAAGGGAAGATCACCTACGTGTTACTCACCCGTGCGCCACTGTACTCGCTCCCGAAGGAACTTTCTCGTTCGACTTGCATGTGTTAGGCACGCCGCCAGCGTTCGTTCTGAGCCAGGATCAAACTCTCCAAGCTAAAAACGTATTTATCAAAAAATGTTCTTTGAATTTTTACGTTGGCATAGATTTCCGTATAAATACGGCGTCCGACAAAGATCTTGCGACCTTATCTATTTACGTCAGACCTAATTTCTATATGGTCCTTTCTCATCTTAGTCTAAAGTTAAAAGTTACCTTTTCAGGTTACTTTTAATTAAACCTTTTTCTTTATAAATTTTTATTGCAAATCGAATCAATTAAGACTCTTTTTTGGTCCAAACATTAAGTTTCGGATAAATTTGCGTAAGGTGCATACTAGGGAAGCCAGATCTCTAAGTCAACAATATTTTTGTATTTTCTACTTTTTTTAAAAACTTTTTTCTTTTTTTTAAAATTTTTATGAAAATTATGTAAAAATAAGTACTTAGCAGGTTTTTGGGGGAATTTAAACTTGGGAATTGTTTACAAAAAAATTATAAAAAATTTTTTGGGAATATTTTCTGCCTTTTTTATAAATAGCTGCACCAAAAATTCTCCCAAAGAAAACCAAATAGATGCTTCCCAAAGCCCTTATTACGCAAAAAATTTAAAGGTAGATAAAAATGGCCTCTCAAAAATATCTGCTGTTTTAACCACCATCCATGGAGAAATTGAAATAAAATTCTACCCCAAAGAAGCGCCTTTATCGGTTACAAGAATTTTAGATTTAATCTCTATGGGTTTTTATAATGGTGTGATTATTCACAGGGTAATTCCCAATTTTATCATTCAAACTGGAGATCCCACAGGAACAGGTGATGGAGGATCTGGCATAAAGCTAAATGCAGAATTTAATAATGTTCCCCATATAAAAGGTACTGTTGCCTTAGCTAGGGGAAAGGAACTCGATAGCGGAGACTCACAATTTTATATTTCTCTTACCTCTCTTCCTCATCTGGATGGGAAGAACACGGTGATTGGCCAGGTTGTTTCAGGATTGGATCTTTTAAATAAAATTAATATGGGAGATGAAATTATTTCCTTTTCGATAAAGAAAAAATAGGTTTATTTCCCGTGCCTTTTTGGATCTTTAATATAAATAAAAGTCTTAATTAGAAAGTAGATGAATATCAAAAAAGGAATAATTCCCTGATATGTTGGAAGTGCAAATTGCTTCGCCGGGGACTTATGAACATCGGCGTGGACAACAGAAGATTTTATTGGATCGGCCATTTTTTTTCCTTTTAATAATTTGATTAACGATAAATTCCTTCTAAAACCAAAACAAAAGCAAAAAGTGCAGCTGAAAGGGGGACGGCCGCAATAACTTTTAACCAGGGCTTTTCTTCCTTAAGATGCATAAAAAAATAAGCAACAAAAAATGCTTTTCCACATGCCATTACTGTCAAAAGGGCACCTTTGGTCAAGTGAGTGGCATTTTTCATTCCTGGAACATAAAGTTCCACAACGGTTAAAACCGACAAAATGGCAAAAATAATTAAATATTCTTTTGTATGTCCCTTATAAACTTCTCCGCTCATAATTTAACTCCCGCTTATTTTCTTATTAATCAATATACCAACATCAATCATCATTTGATCAACGCTTTGTTTATCGCTTGAATAAATACCTCTAACCATCCCAAAACCATCCACTAGAATTATTTTATCACTATGGGCGATGTCCATCATAGTGGGATCTTTATCACCTACTGCCACTTTGAAACCCTTCACCAATAGATCTTTAACTTTATCAGATGATCCGGTTAAAAAACTCCAAACGTATGGATTTGCTTTATATTCCATTGCGAACTTATTTAAAACTTCAGGTGTATCAGTTTTTGGATCCACTGAAAAAGAGAGAATTGCAACTTTGGTTCCCAGACCCCTTAATCTTTTTTGAATTATCTGGGTTTTCTTCATTGTAAGAGGGCAGGAAGAAGGACAAGAGGTGAAAATAAAATTTGATAAATAAACTTTCCCAAAAAGATCCTTGCTACCAAAGGGTTTTCCAAAATGGTTTGTAAGTTCAAACTGGGGAATTTTATACATTACAGGAAGTTCTAGAGGAAGTTTTCTATTTAAGGACCGGTAAATGGGAAAAACAAATCCAAAAAGAATAAAAATCATCCAAAATGCTTTGGATAAAACAATTTTTTGAAGATTTGATTGATTCCTAATAAATCCTATCGAGTGTGACTGATTCATAGTGATTTTTCAATCCTATCAGTGAGCACTTTCCTTTCTTTGGTATCCTTTAGGTCTATCAAAGATTTAACATAATATGAAACCGCCCATATATCATTATCTTCAAGGGTTCCTTTCCAAGAAGGCATAGTGGTTCCACCTATCCCAGAGGCCAATCTTACCCAAATCTCTTCGACTGTGGTTGCTGATCTGATTTTATGCCAAGTAAAATCGGGTGGAAGGTTTTTTGCAGTCCATTCACCTTCCTGTGGCTTAAGTTTATACATGGATGGATCATAATCCCCATATTTCTTATTGTTTAATTTGAGAGACATTTTGTCCAACTCATCTTTGGTTGCATATGCCATATGACAAGATTGGCAGTTGGCAACCATGTGATACACTTCTTTCCCTCTTTCAATTGCTGAATCTTTGTACACTTCTCCATAAGGATCTTTAGAAGGAACAATTTCTATGCCTAATTTCTTATCCGCTCCTTCCCAAGCAGTAGGTGCAAAGGTTTTTAAGTATTGAACAATATTTGATGCCTGTTTTTCGGATACGTCCCAAGGGAGCATTCCGGTTCCACCCAAACCATTTTTTATAATATGAATTAAATGGGAATCGTGTGGGAGTTCACCGGATGTAACGTTTCCAAATTTATATATACCTTTAGTAAAATCTCTAGGAGGCACTGACAAACCATTAGCTGCAACTCCTTTTCCATCTCCTTTAATACCATGGCAGGCCATACAGTATTCTGTATAAAGTACCTTTCCAGAATTCAATTCTTCTTTAGTCGCAAGCACACCGCCAGCAAATACCTTATCCTCTAAAAAGGTGTGATCACTACATGACACCAAAAATGTTAAGAAGAAAAGGCCAATTAGAATTCTACCCATACAGTATCCTCAAAAAATAAAAAGGAAGAAAAACATTAAAACCCAAACTATGGCCAAAAAATGCCAAAATTTGGTCACGTTATTTATTTTTAATTTATTTTTATTTGTATATTCAGTCTTAAATATCAAAGGAATTAAAAAGAGCAAAAGCGATAAACCAATAACCATGTGTCCTGCATGAATCCAGGTAAAAGCATATATCAGGGATCCAAAAATTCCCGAGCTTGCAAAAATCCCGTGTTCATGGAGATTCTTCCAAAGAGAAAATTGACTAATAAGAAATAAAATCCCAAATAAAAGAGAGAGAAAAAAATCTGACTTTTTAAACACTCTGGAAAATTTCTCAATAAAAAAGCTGGAAACACCAATTATAATGGTGCTTAGGACAGGGTAAAAAAGATCGGGTCTTTTAAAACCCATTGGAGGCCAAACCGGAGAATTAATCCTAAACACAGCAAATCCTAGGAATAAAGTAGCAAATAACATCCCGAAAGATATTATTGTAACCATCAATCCAATTGAAGATGTAATTCTTTCTCCTTCAAAAATTTGAGCTTCTTTTATTTGCATCGCTTAAACCTTAACTAACTCCTCAGTTTGATATTGGAAATCTTTTCCGGGTGGTAAATTGGGATTTCCAAACTCATGGGGTCCACATCGCACTATTGGAATTTCCTTAAAATTGTAATGGGGGGCGGGTGATGGAATAGTCCATTCCAAAGTCCCCACATTCCATGGATTAGCTCCAGTTTTTTCCCCACTAATCAGTGTGGCAATAAAGTTATAGACAAAAATAAGTTGGGCTGCCCCCATTAAAAACGCTGAATAGGTAATAAATAAATTCATAGGAATTAAGTTTTGCATAAAATCATATACAAATGGATTATAGAGTCTTCGATGCATTCCCCCGTATCCAACAATCATCATTCCCATAAAGATTCCGTTTAAACCGATCATTGATAACCAGAAGTGCCACTTGGCCAGACTTTCATTCATTTTAACACCAAACATTTTTGGCATCCAAAAATATATTGCGGCAAATCCGCCCAGAAGAACGGAAGCGGCCATGGTGTAATGGAAATGCCCAACAACAAAATAGGTATCATGCAGATAAATATCTGTGGTGACGGTGGCCAAATAAAGACCTGTTAAACCGCCAAGCCCAAAAACAAAAACCACTCCAAGGGCAAATAGCATAGGAGAATCCAAGCGAATGGAGCCTTTCCAAATTGTTCCAAGCCAATTGGTAAAGAAAATGGCAGATGGAATAGAAATGGTCATTGTAAGTGTCATAAAAGTCTGAGTCAGAAGCGGAGACATTTGGGTGGTAAACATGTGGTGGCCATAAACCAAAGTTGAAAGAGCAGTAATGCAAATCATACAAAGAGCGGTGGTTTTGGCAGCAAAAGCAGGCTTTCTAGCAAAAAAAGCAAGTAAATCTGAAACAATACCCCATGCTGGAAGAATTAAAATATAAACTTCCGGGTGACCAAATATCCAAAATACGTGCTGGAATAGTACAGGATCGCCTGAACCATTGGTAGCAATTGCTCCGGCCAAAAAAAACGTCGTCCCAAAAAGTCGATCAAATAATAAAAGCAAACAACCTGCTCCTAAAACTGGAAGGAAAATAACGTTTAACACTGCCGTCATAAATAATCCCCAGACGGAAAGCGGCATATCATAGTATCCCATTCCAGGTGCTCGCAGAGTAATTATGGTGGTTATATAGTTGATACTCCCTAAGGTTGATCCCACTCCCAGCATAAAAATAGCAACGGTCCAAAGCGTTTGGCCCTGACCTGGATCACCAATTAAAGTGGAAAGTGTTGGGTAGCTAGTCCACCCAGAAGCAGCGGCCCCAAGTGGTGTAAATAAACCCATCAGCAAAACTATACCAGAGACAAAAGAAATCCAAAAAGAGGCCATATTCATAAAAGGAAAGGCCATATCCCTTGCACCAATCATAAGTGGAATCAAAAAGTTTCCAAACGCCCCAATCAGAATTGGTGTAATGGCATAAAAAATCATAATCGTTCCATGCATAGTAAAAAGCATGGCGTAAGTATCTGGGGGGATGACTCCAGCGGTATCAGGAAATAAAAATTGTCCAATAACTGGAAATGCTTGTCCTGGAAAGGCAAGTGTCCACCTGATCATAAGGGCCATTAATCCGCCAACCCCTAAGAAAAATATTCCCATCCAAAGAAATTGCTTACCAATTATTTTGTGATCTTGAGAAAAAATATATTTTTTAAGAAAATTTGTTGGTTCGTCATGTATATGTTGTTCAAAAAATGCCATTTTAAAATCCCCCTAAACTAATTCCAGTTCCAGCCCCAATAAATATCTTGAGTACCCCGATCATTTTCCGCCAAGGAATGATTTTGCGCCTGGGTTAACCAATTTTTGAAATCCTCGTTTGAATAAGTTGTTAAAGACGCTTTCATCAAGTAGTGGTGAGTTCCACACATTTCAGCACAAGCAATATCCCACTTTCCTTCCTTGGTAAATTTCATCCACATTCTGGTAATTCTTCCAGGAATGGCGTCAACTTTCCTTCTTGCATTGGGGATCCAAAAGGAATGGATAACGTCTTTGGAAGTGACCTGGAAATATACCTTTTTTCCAATTGGGAGCCGTAAATCGTTTGTCGATACGACATCATCTTCCGTATTAAAAACACCATCTTTTCCTGCAAGTCGAAAATTCCATGACCACTGTTGGGCAAGAACTTCAACTTTAATTACTTCTTCTTTGGTTTCATCAGGCCAATTTAAAAAAACTTTTGTGAAGTCATCATTTGAAATCCTAACGATATTAATATCAATTATAAAAAAAACGGCAGTCCCTATAACCGTTGCAAAAATTATTTGGCTTCTTTTAGTTCCATATGTGTAAAGGGCTTTTGGATGTCTCTTGTGATGATAGAAATAACAAAATCCAACTATTCCAATAACCACAAAAATAAAAAATAATGTGATCATTATGGTGGTGTAATTAAATAGCCAATCTATTAAATGTCCATTTTCCTCGATGTTTTCGGGCATATGGAAAGCATCCCACAAAGTATACGATTTCTTTGCTACATGCTCCTCCGCCATAAGGGGAGTAAAAAAAAGAAAACCCAGGTGATAAAATATCCACTTCATCTTTCTTCCTTCGATAATAAAATCCGGGTAAAATCAATGGTCATTATAGCTAGATTGGCTTCATTTTCCTATTTAAAAAATACTAATGCGGCAAAGAGAAAAGGGATATAAAAAATAGTCCCTAAAAAATATGTCCTTGCCCATTTCCTAATTAATAAATCATTTTTTAAAACCATCCTTCCCTTGATGGCCAGATAAATTAATATAGCGCTCAATCCCAGTGCTGCATTTCTGTACCCTTCTGAGGCACTTTTCAAAAACCAAGGAATCAGCGCAACATAAAGTAAAAAGAAAGAGAATTTTAAAATTAATCGGTTGGTATAATCAATGCCCCGGATATTGGGGAAAACTTTGATATTGGCCGCATGGTAATCCTTGTCATGCATGATGGAGATGGCAAGGAAATGAGGAATTTGCCAAATAAATAGGATGGTAAAAAGCCCTAAAGAATAATTGTCAATTGCGCCATTGGCGCTGGTGTATCCCATTAATGGAGGGATTGCCCCGGGGATAGCTCCAACTAAAACGGCCCATTCAGATTTTTGTTTTAGAGGAGTGTAGAGAAATAAATAAGTAACCACTGAAATGATACCTAAAAGGCCAGTTATGAAATTAAAAAAGGTGAAAATAAGAGTTAGGGAAACCACCATTAAAGAAAGTCCAAAAATTAGCGCTGCTTTAGCTCCTAATCGATTTGCTGGAAGACTTCGATTTTTAGTTCTCTCCATTTTCCTATCCACATCTATTTCTAAATAGCAGTTTAAGGCAGCGGCGGAGGCAACAAGCAGAGTAATTGAAAAAATACTTAGGGTTGCCTTTAAAAACCCAAGGTGCACCGGGGACAAGATTAGTCCAATCATTGCAGAGAAAATCACCAACATTGAAAGTCTGGGTTTAGTTAAATTAATATAATTTTCAAAAGGGCTGTAGTGCTGCTCTCCCTGGAAGTCTTTTACTATCAAGTATTCTTTCCACAAAAATCCGATCAAAAGACAGGCAAATCCCAAATGCAATGTAGTCGGAAAAATTGCCATGTTAAAAGTTACTGTGAAAATACCTAAAATAATCTGAGTGATCACGGCCAGGGCAATAGCAAGAGGAAAAAAGATACTTAAATTATTTTTTAAAAATATTTTTGCACTTTTTCCACAAACAAAAAGTGTAAATAGACCTACAATCATAGCAAAATATCTATGAAGCACATGAAGTTGAGCTGGGCCATGAATAGGAAACCATCCCTCAGAACATAAAAAGGAATTTTCAAATCCAAATCCACAAGATGCTCCCGCACCTGAGTGTCTCAAGAAAGCTCCTAAAAGGGTTTGCAAGTAAATCAACACCAAATTAGAAAGGATTAGCGGTCTCAAAGAGAAATCCCAATTGGAAAGATTTGAAAGTTTTTTTGTATCTTTCAACTTGTGATCTAAAAAAATTAGTGAACAAAAGAATACCTGGGAAATTGCCAAGTGAGTGGTTGAAACTAAGGTAGGAAGTTTTAAAATAACGGTTATTCCACCTAGCAGGCCTTGGAATACAACCATGATAAATGAAAATTGTGTCACTTTAGAAAATTCTGTTTTTCTTCCAAAGAAAACTAAACATATTGTTAAAAATCCAATCAATGACGCTAAAAGACGGTGTGAATGTTCAACTAATACTCCACCTTCCATTTTTGGAAATACTTGCCCAAAACAAAGTGGCCAATCTGGACAGGCCAGGCTTGAACCAGTATTGTGCACCAATCCTCCTAAAAGAATTAAAAGAAACGTAAAAAAGATGGCCGCTAGATTGATGCGTCCCAATAACATTTTTTGCACTCAAAAAATTTTTGAATTGTACTTAACCCAAAGTATCTAAATAAACAATTTTAACATTGCATTAATTTTGATAGAAAAATTCTCCAAGGGGGTTTTATATGAAAAGGTCAGTTTATTATGGGGATTATATACAATTAAACAAATTGCTACATGCGCAAAAGCCCTTAAGTTCAATCCATGAAGAAAACCTTTTCATTATTGTCCACCAATCCTTTGAACTTTGGTTTAAACAAATCATTTTGGATTTAGATTCCATTATTTCAACCTTTTCCCAAAAGGCACTAAAAGAAACCGAACTTCAAATGATTGTCACCAGACTTTCCCGAATAATCCAAATTCAAAAACTTCTGCTACCAAAATTTGATATTCTTGAAACCATGTCACCCATGGAATTCTTGGAGTTTAGGGATCTTCTAATGCCAGCTTCCGGATTTCAAAGTGTTCAATTTAGGGAATTAGAAATTAAATTTGGACTTAAGAAAGATTTGCGGATGAAAATCGGGGGAGAAACCATCATAAGTAGATTTAATAAAAAAGATCGGAAATACCTTCTCCAATTGGAGACTGGCCCTTCTCTCCTTCAACAATTAGAGAAATGGCTTGAACGAACCCCATTTCTTCTCGTCGAAAAATTTGATTTTTGGAACAGTTATAAAAAAGTTGTTTCGGACATGCTCAAATCCGACGAAAAATTTATAAGAAAAAATCCCACTATTACTTCGGACCAAAAAGAATCTGAATTACAAAACCTTAAACATATTCGAGCAACTTTTAATCTCCTAATAGAGAAAAAATCTGGAAATGATAAACTCTCCAGAAAGGCCCAAATTAGCGCACTTTTTATAATGCTTTATCGAGAAGAACCGATTCTGCACCTACCCTATCGTTTGTTATCAGCTCTGATGGATATAGAGGAAAACTTCCGGTCGTTTAGGCTACGGCATGCCCTCTTGGCCCAAAGAATGTTGGGTACAAAAATAGGAACTGGTGGAAGCTCAGGTCATGAATATTTAAAAAGGACAGTTGACTCCAGCAATATATTTAACGATCTCTTAAACCTTTCAACCTTTTTAATTCCAAAATCAAAACTGCCCAAACTACCAAAAGAACTTAAATCTAAAATGGGATTTGCCTACGATTTATAGTTAGAAATAATTTCCACAACTTTGAAAACTTCCTCGAAAGTGTTGTAAAGGGGTGCAGGAGTTAGCCGGAGAATATTGGGTCTTCTTAAATCCACTTCTATTTTTTTCTTCACTAGGTAATTAAATAATCCCTCGGTGTCCCCCTGATATTTTAAAGAAAGCATACTTCCCCTTCTTGAAGGGGTAATGACTTCTATTTTGGGGCAATTTTCCTTTAGTAAAGATTCCAAATAACCTGTAAGCTGATCCCCAACTTTTCTAATCTTTGGCATGGTTGCCTGTTCAAAAATTTCCATGGATGCTCTCATGCTTGCCAGCTGAAAAATTCCAGGATTACTCAATTGCCAGGATTGCACTGAATCCATAGGTTCAAAATCTCGATTCATAAGAAAACGGGTTTCTTTTTTATTTCCAAACCACCCTTCAAAACGAGGAATATTTTTATTTTTTAAATGTTTATCGTGAATATAAAAACCACCAAGTGAACCTGGGCCGCAGTTTAAATATTTATAGGTACACCAAACTGCAAAATCCACTCCATCATCATGAAGGTCAAATTCCAAATTTCCTGTCCCATGGGCCAGATCAAAACCAATGGGAATATTAAATTTATTTGCCAATGCGGTGATAGTTTTAACATCAAAGGCCTGCCCAGAAAGATAATTGACATTACCAATAAGTATTAATGCTAATTCATCTTTATATTTTTCGATTGTCTCCAAAATATAATTTTCATCAAGGGTTAGTTTTCCCTCTTTTGGGCACAATTCGATTATGGCCTCCTTTGGATCAAATCCATGAAACCTAACCTGTGAATCAACAGCATATTGATCCGAGGAGAAAGCATTATTCTCAATCAAAATTTTAAATTTTTTGGAATTTGGCCGGTAAAAACTAACCATAAGTAAATGAAGATTTACGGTAAGGCCATTCATGGCCCCCACTTCTTTTTCGAGAGAACCAACAAGTCCTGCAAAAGGCGCCAACAAATTATCATCATAGTTTTTCCAGGGTCTATCCTCCTTGTAATGTCCAGAAAGCCCTAGCTTTGCCCAATAATCTAGCTCCTCCACTACATAGTCTTTGGCAAGCTTTGGCATTGGGCCTAAAGAGTGTCCCGTAAAATAAATGGTTCCAAGGTCTTGTTTTGGGAGAAAAAATTTATTTCGAAAATCCCTCAACGGATTCTCCAAATCCAATTTCCTGGCGTGGTCAATATTATTTTTCATTTTATCCTCAAATAACTTTGAAAGTAGTTGCCCCAAAATAATCGGCAACAAGGGAAATGTCCATATTCGAACTTAGAGGATTGAAATCAAAAAGATTGGGGGATAAAAGTATGGATGAGGGTTGTAAAACCAAGTCTTTGATATTTTTAAGCAGTAAAAGTCCAAAGGTTAAATTTAATATTTCTTTTTCGAATTTTTTTTCATTATTAAAATAAAATGCTGCCCGTACTGGCCGTTCCTTCATTTCTTTAATATCCAGTCGCTTTCTACCCAAAAAATAATAAGAAGAAAAAAAATTATCGGCCATTTGTTCTTGGATTGAAACTATTTGTCCTTTTTCATATCTTGAATCAGAAACTAAAATTGCCATTCCAATTGAAGAGGTGGCCTCCATTATCTGCTCTATTGTGGAGTTTTCCCTGATTGCAGAATCTATATAATAAACTAAGTGGGCGGATACTTTAGGGGAAATGCAATCTTTTAGGGAAAAATTGCTCCCAGGAATAAGGTTCATCTGGTTGGTAAGGTAAGAAAAATAATTTTCTTTTTGTAACACAAATCCGGTTAGCTCCTCCCCCCTTAATTTTCTAAGATTTATGCCCTCCTTTAAAATTTCCTGTGCAGAATTTAAATCGAGATTTTCCTTAAGGGTGGCAATAGGCCTTGCAAAGAGTCTGGCGTTTTGGAGATCTTCGGCGATTTCTTGGATATTCACCTAATTATTGTAACAGGGAATTTTGGGGCGTGACAAACCACTTATAGAGCATCAAATAAATCAAGATTCCGGTTACAGAAACATAAAGCCAAATTGGTAGAGTAATTTTGGCGAACTTTTTATGTTTAATCAAATTACCCTTAAGCCCAAAATAAAAGGTGGTAAAAATTAAAGGGACCATAAGGCCGGCCAGGATTATATGGGGAATTAAAATTATTAGATAAATGGTTTTGATAAATCCCAGATCCGGAAAAACCTTTGATCCAATATGGGCATGATAATAAAGGTAAAAACCTAGAAATAAAGCTGAAAAAACAAATGCTGAAACCATTAAAATCTTATGCAGATTTATTTTTTTCTTCTTAATGCTGATATACCCAACCACCAAACAAAGGGTGGATAAGGAATTCAAGGAAGCGTTTAGTCCTGGTATTTGGTCTAAGGAAATCACGGAATTCTTCTTCCATTAATATCCTTATATTTGATGACGGTTTTAAAAATATAATAGAGAGGTATATATGTTAGAAGGATGAAAAATGCCAAAATAAACATGGTATAATCTGAACCTGCATTTTTACTGGTTCCCACACAACCAGGACAGGCCAATACTAAAGTGGGAACAATAAGAAATAATATTACAAAAAAATTTTTCATAAATTATAAAAGATAAATAAAGGTAAAAACCAAAATCCAAACCAAATCCACAAAGTGCCAGAAAAGACCTGCAATTTCTAGTTGATTATAATTTCCATGATCAAATCTTCCATCATATCCCAATTTATACATTACGGTTAGGTAGAGCACTCCAGAAAAAACATGGAGACCATGGAACCCGGTTACTGCATAAAAAGTAGACCCAAAGTGAGGGTAAAAAATCCCCTTGAAGGTAAATCCACTTAAGGTCATATGAAGGCCGTGAATAAGATGGTTATATTCATAGACCTGAAGAAGAAGAAAAGACAATCCACCTATGATTGTAAACAAAAGCCAATTAAGCATCCTTTGCCTATTTCCCATCTTGCAAGCATCAATGGATAAAACCATCGAAACAGAACTGCAAATAAGAAGAAATGTCATAAAACCCGAAAGACCAACTCCACCTAAGGCCTCTGTTGGTGATGGCCACGCCTTAAGTGTTCGAAGTACAGCATAACCAATTAGAAAACCGGAAAACGCCATGGCGTCAGTTACCAGAAAAATCCACATGGCAATTTTTCCCGGACTGGCATAACCAAATTGAATATCATTTGGGTAAGTTAAATCTTTTGTTGGACCTGCGTGTGCTGACATATTATTTTCCTTTTTGTCCTAACTCCAATACATATTTGGCAACAGCGGTGATTTGTTTTTCACCATCTCCACCTAAGATATCAGGATCAGCTGGGGATCCTCCTTCCCAAAAAGCTGGCATGGTAGTTTGTGGCATAATCGCTTGAGGATTGGATAACCACTTTTTAATCCATGAGAATCTAAGTCTCTTATTGGATTTGTGTAAATCTGGGGCCAGAGGCTCTGTTTTGGTAAAGCCTTGGGCGTGGCAACTAGTACAGGCCAGCTGGTCAAAGAGTTTTACTGCTCCCTCCCTTTCTCCCGGTGCCCAAGTAACTTTTTCATTTGTTTCAAAAATCACCTGATTGGATTTTGCTGCAAAACCAGAAACTATTAAGTTCTTTTCCTGATTGGTTAAATTAAAGCTTGGCATTCTTACTTTTACCCAAGGCCTAATTGGTTCAACATTTCCTAGGAAATGATAAAACCAATCTGCATTTACCCGTTGACCTTGGCCTACTAATAAGGGCGGTCCCTGATTGATATCATCAGAGTACATTTTTAATAGATCCCCAAATTCTCCCTCAATTTGATGGCAACCGATACAATTAAATTTATTCATAACTTTGTATCCGTTGGCATAAAGTTTTTCATTTGCATTGAAGTTTTTCATTCCTTCAACCGGTACTTTATCGGAAACCATTCCCAAAAGAACGGTAACCAGGCTTTCTGCCTGTTTTTTATCCATATAAAAATTTGGCATTCTTAAAAGGTCTTTGAAGGCCACATCTACTCCGCCATCCCAACGCCTTGGATTTAACAAGTGGGCCGTTAACCAATCTTGTCTAGTTGGGGCCACTTTTTGATGGCCAAACATAAATTGGGCGATGGGTTTAGATCCTTCCTCAGAAAGCTCGGGACCAATGGGCATGTAATTTTCAAAACCTGCAATAGTGTGACAACCAAAGCATCCATATTTTCCAACCGATCGTTTACCAAGTTCCATGGTTCGTTCATGATCGCTCATTTTTTCAATGGATTTTTTTGCACCTTCAGCGGTATCAAACGCAACAAAGTAATCAAACAAAACTTCATCTCGGGTTTTTCCATCAAGAGGTTGGAATTTTAAGATTTCAAAGCTCTTATTTTTCAAAGACATCAAATACGCAGTGATATCATTTGCCTCTTTTTTGGTTAGCCTCATAGAAGGCATTATGGTTTCCGGAGAAAAATGAGAAGGTTCCATTAGCCAGGTAACCAAAAAGCTTGGATTTTTGATTTTTGAGCCAGTTGCGGACAAATAAGGGCCCGCATATGCTCCTACTTTCTTGGATTCCTCCTCAAGGCCTTCGACTCCGTGACAAGCAAGACAGCCAATTTCAGAAATTAATTTTTTTCCACTTTCCTCATTTCCTTTTTCATAGGTGTATTTTGGCGAATACTCTTTAGAAATTGAGTAAATAAACTCGGCCATCGCATTAACTTCGGCAATATTTTTCTTTAAAAATTCAGGCTTGTTATTGTTATCTTGTGCAAAAAAGGTAGGCATCCTTGCGTGCTTATTGAAAGTTTTTGGCGACCATACCCAATTTTTGAAAAACTCTTTATCAAGTTTTCCCGCAACTTTTACTAGTGATGGGGCCGGCTTTCTTCTATCCTCAAAACCTTTAATCTTATGGCAACCATAACATCCAAATTTTTCAATATTTCTCAACCCTTCATTTACCACTGTCCCGCCTGGGATAAAATCCACACCTTGGTGGCATTTTATACACGCACCTTCGGTATCCTTAAGTCGAAACATTGGTTGGGCAATAGCATGGGGACGGTGCCACCCATATTTCTCCATCCATTCTTTTTCCTGTTTTTCATTATTGGGCGTGTGTACGACTAAATTGAAATCAGTTACTCTATGCCCTTCTCCTTGGTGACAACCAGTGCATCCAAAAGTTTTCATCGGATGTTTTGAATCCATCCCAACCATTAAGTCTAACTTAGGGTGAGATTTAAATGGGTTTGGTTGGTCTTCATATCCTTTTTGATCAATAAAGGTGTGGCAAGTTATACATCGATCAACTTTAGGCACTTGAACAAAATACCTATCGTCTTTTTGATTCATAATTACCAATTGATGAATTTTTAAAGTTGGGTCCATAAAATCAATGATCGGGGAGTTTCTTAGCAACCAAATCTTATCTTCAAAAGTTTTGGTTTTTTCAAAAGAGGCAACTAAGCGTTCTTTTGCACCGATAATTTTTTCTATGGAAGCGTTGGTATCATCAACGGATTTGGTTATTTCAACAAGTTTTCTATTTTTTTCGGCCAAGTTAGCTTTTAATTCTTTTAGTCTATTTCCAGATTCTGCAAATTCACCTTTAAGTCTTCGCATATCCGCAAAAAGTTCATCTGCATTAGGCTTGTGTTTATCGTGGGCCGTTTCATATTTAAAAACAGTTTCAGTAAGATTAGCGTTTAAAACCCCATTTTTAATGTCTTCAGCCTTAATCTTTCCGAGGACGACTAAAATTTCCTTATTAGCATCTTTGATATCTTTATCTTTTTTTGAAAGATCGGCTTGATATGATTTTAGCGCTCCTTCAAGTTCTGCCAGTTGTTTATCATTAATTTTTTTAGCTTCCTCGTTTATTTTTTCTTCCAATTTTTTTTGCTTGATGGCTTCCGCCTCAATTTGAACTTTTTTCCAAGGCCTTAGGTAGTCATCCAAAAATACCCATCCAACCGTAACCAAAAGAAGAACTGATAAAAAGGCGAACACCTTATTTAGTTTTTTCATATCATAGGCCATTCCTGGCTCATGTTTTTCAGTCATCTTCAAACCCTTTTAAAATCCTATAAGTTAAATTCAAACTCTGGCATATCTATCAGGTACTTTAAACTAAAGAGCCATCTTAGAATCATTTTGATTGGCAGAAGGCCCATAAACAAAACCAAAAACACTAAAATGGAGTATCTGATATTTCCAATTCTTTCGATCATCTCTTTGCCTTTTTTTGATTTGGCAAATAAAAATCCTGGTACCAGGAGATATGAAAGAACCAATACGATCCCAACAATTTCTCTAAGGAAAATATTTTTTGGAAGGGCCATTTTTAAACCCTTTACCCAGAAAAACTCAGAGAGATTTATATTAAATGCGGCGACAACTTTGTGGAGATCCCAATATTCAAAGGGCCCATAAAAAGTCCAGTTGGGGCCTCTCATAAAAACTCCCACTATAATTAGAAAAACCCAAAGAACCATCCACCCATAAAGAAATAACCACATGGCCATGGGCCGCTCTTTTATGGTGAAATAACCATTTCCTTTTGGGTTGGTATCTATATATGGAATTGCCAAAAGACCCACAATGATAATTCCAGGAATAATAACTCCGGCCATCCAGGGGTCAAAATAAACCAGCATTTCTTGAAGTCCCAAAAAATACCATGGTGCCTTAGCTGGATTTGGCGCCCATGTTGGATTGGCGGGCTCCTCAAGCGGCGCCTTAAAAACAATAGCCCAAGCCACTAAAAAAATTGTTCCTGCAATTATGGCGAATAGCTCGGTATAAACTAGGTTTGGCCAACACCAAACTTTTTCACGATTTTCCGGAGTTCCTTCTATGGGACCTTCTCCCTTGTCGTGACGTTCATCATTTAAAGCAGCTTTATGGAGTGAAAACCAGGTAAAGAAGGTAACCAGGACAATCAGAATGGAAATTGGGACGTTATCGGGTGTTTTTAAAATTTTAAAAAAGTTAGTATCCATGGCAAACCAGGCAACTACCGGAAGGACAATGAGAAGCGCCATCCCTGCAAATTTTTTGGTTCCCACAATCCGGTAATTTTTTATCATCAAATAAAATAATATGGTGACGATGGGAAATGATCTGATGGGTTCCGACCAATAATTAACCAAATCTTTTAGCATAGAAAAAATCCTTCTAGTTTAAAGTGGAGCGGAAATTCCTCCGTCCTTTCTAACTCTCCAAAAGTGTATGGCAATCAAAACTCCAACCACTAAAGGTATAAAAACGCAGTGAAGAATATAAAAGCGAAGAAGTGCTGGCTCCCCTACAAAACGTCCAGCGAGTAATTGAAAACGCACATCGTTTTTATCGGAAACCATTATAAAATCTCCGATTTGGGCCAGAGAGGCTCCGGGTCCACCGTGTCCCATAAGCGGAGTGGCCTTGGCCATATTTGCACCAACGGTAATGGCCCAAATAGCAAGTTGATCCCACGGAAGAAGGTATCCGGTAAAAGAAAGGAGAAGGGTTAAAACTAAAAGGATTACTCCAACACCCCAATTAAATTCTCTTGGTGGTTTATAAGATCCAGTCATAAAAACTCTAAACATATGAAGCCACACGGTAATAACCATTGCGTGGGCACCCCAACGATGAATCTCTCTCATTATCCCCAAGGGAACGTGCTCTCTTAAAGCAACGATATCGTTAAAAGCATATTCAGCGGTTGGTCGATAGTAGAACATTAAAAGTACGCCTGTGACTGTAAGAGCAAGGAAAATAAAAAAAGTTAATCCTCCCATGCACCAAGTATAACCTAATTGCACGCCCGATTTTTTAAGTTTGATTGGATGAAGATGTAAAAAAACGTTTCCTGCAACCACCGCTGCTCTATTTCTGGCATTATCAGGTGGCCCATGACGAAAAATCGATTTCCATATTTGGGTTTCTCTAACCTTTTCGGTAAAACCCTCTATACCATTTTTAAACATATCTATTTTTCCTTTTCTAAACCTTTAAAAATGAATCCGGAAGATCCCACTGACCTTTTTCTGCCCTAAAAATTTTTGTCTTATCAACTTTGATAATACCTTCAGCGGTCAGAGTTATTTTATATCTCTCAAGCGGTCTAGGGGCAGGTCCTTCAAAGTTAACTCCACTTTGATAATATCCAGATCCATGGCAAGGACATTTAAATTTCTTTTCCGCTGGAAGCCAGTTTGGAATGCAACCTAAGTGAGTACAAATATTAGATAGAGCAAATAATCGCCCTTCCATTTTTACCATCCAAACTCCATATTTTTTCTTCCATCTTTCATCAACACCCTGGTCATAATCCTGAGGACCTCCGGCCAAAAAATCCATTTCAGGTTCAAAATTTACGTTGGGGTAAGAAAAACGAAATGCTAATCCTAAGAATCCTGCGACTGCTGCAGTGAAGGCCACCCATCCTACAGTTAAGTAGCTGAAAAATTCTCTTCGATTTATGGTAGTTTCTTTTTCATCACTCATAATCTATGGTGCCTTTTGCATTAAATGGAATAAAAAACCTAAGATAAAATTATGGTTACAATAAATCAATTGTTCAACTCTTTTAAAAACTCTAATGCCTGTGCTTTTACCACCAAATTTTGATCATTTTTAGATAATTCTTCCACCTTATTTTTAAATTCAACCCATTTTACTTTTTTTAATTCCTGTAACGCATTAATCTTTAATCCAGCTATCTGGTCGGGAGTAAAACCCTTCTTTTCTTTTAAATCCAAAATTTCATTTATTATGGGAATCGCATTTGAGTTTTTCACATGGATTAAGGCAATTGCCGAAGCGTATTTAAGTGAAGGCTCTGGAGAGAAAAGGAATGATTCTATTTTAGGATTTGCTTCTACCACTCTGTGTGAAGCCAGAGCTAAAATTGCCGCCTGACGTAAAACAATATCATCCGAATCGAGAAATTTGATAATATGTTTAAAATCAAAACTCACTCCCTGAGGCATATTGCCTACCGCAACAATTCCATGAAAAAGAATATTTGGTTCTTTTTCACTTTCTAAAACAAAGGCAAGAAAGGGCAGAGAACTTTCATTTTTTAATGTTCCAATAGCTACAACTAAAAAATCTTTGGTTCGGGCATCCTGGCTTGTCTTATAAATTTCTGTCAGCTCTTGTAATAATTCAGGAATTTCTTCTTTGGGAATCGTAGAACTTGCAAGGAGTTTAGATAATTCAAAAGCGGCCACCCACCTATTCCCGAATGTTTTAGATCTCATCTCGGAAACTAAATCTTTATAGGATCTTTCTGTAAAAAGTAGTTTTGAGGCCCCAAAAATAATAAGGCCCGCTACAAGAATTATAGCGATTGGAAGCACAAGGCTACCAAGAACAGGATTATCGAGAATTTTCTTTGGCCTTTCCATTTACGTTGTTTTATTTTGTGCGCGAAACCTAACAAAACAAAGAAGGAATGACAATAAATATGGCCTACCTTTTAAGGACCCTAATTTTATTTATGATTGTAACAATTACGCTTACAGCGTTAATTGGAGCCGGTGTAGTTTCTTTTTCCTTTTCTCACATACAACTGGCCATTGCTTCTTTTCTCTTCACCATTTTTGCGCAGGCGTTCGTAATGTTTTATTTTATTGGTGTTTCGCGTCTCGTAAATAATGTGGATCTAATTTTAAAAAGCAAAATAAACCTCAAAGAACTTTTTGAAAATCCGCCGGAAGATATTACTCCCTATTTAAAAAAGGTCGACCAGTTTGTTCACGAATCTACAGTTTCCAAAAGACAAACTATTCCTTGGACCATGCTAATGTTAATTCTGGGAATGTTGGCCTTCCTACTCGGTGGGGCCTATGACACAGGACTTGTTTCCAAACCAATTCATTCAGGGCTGGTATACGGATTTATGGCGGCAATGTTTATTGGATTTTTTAGACAATGGTATTACTTGGGAAAAACTCATAAACTTTTAAGAAAACTTAAAACATTATTCTCAATATCTGATTCATCAATGTAAATTTTTTTAAAATACTTTGATCCAAATAAATACCCTACCTTTACCAGGAGGATTTTCAAGTCTCGTTCTGGTTTCATAAAGGGTGGCCTCATCGGTGTTCATAACATGATATAAAAATTCTTTGATCTTTTCTTGAGGAACCAGAACATTATAGTAAAGACCTCCGGGAACATAGGTTCCAGGTTTAACACTATCAACTTGTGTGCCATTAAATTTTAGTAATAAATTATCAATTTCAGTCTTGGTTTTTCCAGGACTAACCGATTCCATAATCACCCGATAGACTTTTTTATTTCCCGAAGTGATATCCCTGGCAGCTGTATTGGTCTCCTCCTCATAATCGGATTTGTCGCTGTTGGTTTCCCCGAAATCTTTGGGAAGAGTTTTCCAGGAAGTTAAGATAACTTCAGATTCATCATCAAATGCTAAATCTGGTTTTTCCTCAGTTTCGGTTTTGACTATTTCATCTAGGTTTTGTTCAGGTTCGGTTGGTTTTTCAATTATCTCAGAACTTTCTTTCCCTATGCTTAGATCATTTTTTATTTTGGGGCTTTGGATTTCAAAAATATTAATTCTTTCGACTAATTTCCTTTCATACCATTTATTTATATTGGCGGTCCCCCTGATGAGCAATACTCCACCTATTATCAAAAAGAATACTTCTATAAAAATTTTGGAATTTTTTTTGAAAAAAGTTTTGGGAGAAAGTTTTTTGGAAATGGTATTTTTGGAATGGTATTTTCTTTTGTAACTTTTTACTAAGATTGGCCAATCCTGAAGGGATCCCACATCTAAACCCTTCATAATGTCTTCGTCTTGAACGCCTGGGAAATTTTTGGAGAATTTTTTTTCGTTAACCAAATCTTGAAACAAAAGGTCTTTTCTTTTCCTGGTTAAGTGGAAAACTTCATTAAAATAATTCTCCAAATAGGGAAAAGTTTCCACAAAAAAGTTTCTAAGCATAGTGGCGATCTTAGAAATTGGATATCCAGATTCTTGGGATATTTCCCCTAAAGACATTTCCTTAAAAATAAAGGAATAACAAATTAATTTCGTTCCAATAAAAGAAAACCAAGATGAAAGTGTTCCAGTTGTTTTAACGGATTTAAATTTTCCTAAAAGGGAGGAGAGAGTTTCCCCATCTTTAAAAAACAATTCCCAGAATTCCTCAAACTGCTTGGCATATTTGCCCTCTTGTGAACAATAGGGGCCAATCCATTTTTTAAAATGGACAAAATCTTCTTGGGTAAAAATATCTTTTTTAATCTCCATTCTAATTTATAGATTTCAACATCACCGCGATCCCTTGGCCTCCACCAATACAAGCTGAGGCAATCCCGGTTTTTAATTTTAAAGTTTTTAACTGTCTGGCCAAAGTAAGAGCTATCCTAACACCTGTTGCTCCAAGGGGATGTCCTAGTGCCACAGCTCCACCCCAGATATTAAGTCTTTCAGGATCGAGGGATAAATCTTTAATTACTGCAAGGGTTTGGGCAGCGAAGGCCTCATTTATTTCAAATAAATCAACATCCCTAAGTGCCATTTTATTTTTTTCAAGAACGTGTTTTATAGAAGGAGAAGGCCCGATCCCCATTAAAGTTGGTTCAACTCCCACAACATTTCCATCTACAATTTCTGCCAAAGGAGTTAGTCCTTCTTTTTCGCAGAAATCCTCCGATGCAATTAAAACGGAAGCTGCACCATCTACAATTCCCGAAGCGGATGCTGCTGTTACTCTCCCATTTTCTTTGAAGGTTGGTGAAAGCTTTTTCATTGATTCCAAAGAGGCATCAGCTCTGAAATGCTCATCTTTTTCAAGAGTATTTTTTTTCAAAGGAATTTTTACTACCTCTCCCTGAAGGTAATTTTTCTCATAAGCGGCGCCTACTTTTTGGTGGGATTTAAATGAAAACTCATCACATTCTCCCCGGGAGATGTTAAATTTTTCCGCCAAATTCTCTGCCGTTATTCCCATTGGGGTTTTACTATATTGATCGGTAAGAGCATCAAGTAACATATCCACCGATTTCAAAGATCCATATTTAGTTCCAAATCTTGCTCCATAAGTGAGGTGTGGAACCATTGACATATTTTCAGTGCCTGCCGCTAGCACGCAATCAGCTTCTTTAAGTTTAATAAGGCGAGCTGCAGACAAAATCGCCTCAATTCCTGATCCACAAAGTCGATTAATCACAAGACCGGGAACCTTAACAGGAACCCCTATTTTTAACCCCAAGTGTCTTCCCCCATAAAGTGTATCGGTTGAAGAGGGAACAACATTTCCCAAGATTACATGATCTATTTTATCGGGCTTTACATTAAGATTAGTTAAAAGGGCATTTGAAGAAAAAACCGCCAAATCCACTGGGGTAATCTGGGATAATGATCCCCCAAAACTTCCAAACGGTGTTCTCATTCCACCGACCAAGTAAATTTTAGACATATTTGCCTCCTTGTTCACCATTTATAGGTCTGCGTATCATATAAGGAGAAGGCCTTAAAGTTAAATAATAAAGGTATTTCATGTCACGAATTGATAATTCATCATCTCTTAGTTATCAAAAGTCCCTTGAACTTGAAAATGCGCGTCAGAATAGAGAGATACGAAAATTAAAATCCGAATATAGACAAGATTTAAAAAGTTTAAATCAAGAGAAAAAACAAAATATTGAAGCAGTACAAAATGAAAATGAAAACCAAATAAGGTCAGAAAATCTTAATCAAGAATTAAGGTTAAAAAAATTAAGAGATGCCAACACGGCAGAACTATTTAAGGAACAAGAGTCCCAAAAAATTACTATGGAAGATTTGCGTCAGGGACATCAAGAACAAATCGGCAGAATGCGCGAAAATAATAAAATGCAAATCGACCAAGAAATAGAAAGGCATAAAATCGATTTAGAAAATGCATACGAAAAATATCGAATAGAAAAGGCCAAATACCAAAAATAAGGAAAAAAAACCATGAATCCAATTCCCAATGAAAAAGGCATCTTTATCAATGGAAGAGCAAAGGCATTTGAAATCCTAAAACGTTTAGGTGACCAGGAAAAATCAAGGCTCTTAAAGAAAATTGGAATTAAAAATTCTAGGCTAGCGGAGGAATTAGCAGATAATTCATACAATTTTTCTCAAATTTGTAACCTAAGCGATAATAATTTAAGAATTATTTTTTCAAATATACCGGCAGGAATTTTTGGAGTTGGTATACGACATTTAGATCCGGACTTCCAAAGGAGAGTCCTGACTCTTGCACCAAGATCTTTCGCTGAAAAAGCCTATGAAACCTTATCAATGGAATTATCTGATGAGGCGACAAATATTCAACGTGCCCAATCGAAAATCAGTGAAGTTATGATATCATTGATCAAGAATAAACAGATCATCTTTTAAATTGGGAGTCCCAATGAAAATTTATAAGCCCCTACTCGCTGGCATGGTTTTACCATCCGTGATACTTCCTTTTATTTCTCTTTTCTTTTACTTAAATAGAGGCGGGTACTCCAAATTCCTTCTAATAGCTCCATTTATTCCTTTGATTTGGGGAATATGGAATATCCTCTTTATAAATTTTGTTAGAGTTTCACCTATAATTGACCGGGAAATAAATATTTGGATATGGGGGGCCCTTTTAGGTCTAATTTTGATTTCTTTTTTGAGTTTACTTGGCCTTCCTAAAGCAATATTCAATTTTTCCGGATTTATGTCTTATGGAATTTTTTTATTTGTTCCCATTGTTTATGGAATTGCATGGAGATATTTTGTAAAATATTTTAACGAAACTTTGGAACTTTACTGAAATTATTTATTGATAAAAATTCCCTTTTTTCTTCTATAATCTTCAATTGCGTTTAAATATTTTCCCTCCATCATAGGAGTTAAAATTTCAATATTTCTCGTCACCTCATCCCTATGAATGGCCTGGTCTTTCATTATTTGACCTGAAAGTGTAAGTTTTGATGTCAAATCTTTCATAATCTCAAAAACCCAAGGTGGCTTTGAGTCCAATACTGCCATCAAATCAGTTTTGGGGATTTTTATAATATCACAAGGTGTGATCGCGATAACCGTGGCCCCCCGTAATTTTTCTCCAGTAAACATTGCTACTTCGCCAATAAAATCGCCCGTTACCAAGTTTCTAATTATGCTTAAGCGACCTTGCTTTTCCTTAATAATTTTAACCTCACCCTTTTTAATAATAAAAAATTCGGTGATTAATTCTCCTTCCACAAAAAGTACATCACCTTCTTTAAGTTTTATATTTGTAAACGCCATTTTTAATTCCCTGCGACTAAATATCTTTCGCTAATTTTATCAACTGTTAAAAGTCCATGTCTAAGTCCAAATGTTGAAATAAAAATCTTTTTAACTTCCAATTTTTTAAAAAGCATAAGGGCCACTTTTGCACCCCCAAAAATTGTTGAATATCTTTCTCCTACAACTGGAAATTCCGTTTGAATCTTTTTTTCCTCCAACTTCTCTAATTTTCTCACGAAATCTTGGAAAAATTCAAACTCAAATATCTTATCATGGACTTTTTTGTCAGAATACTTGGTAAGGTCCAACATCATGGCCGCCAGGGTTGTGATGGTACCGGCCATGCCAATTATCTCTTCTGACCTAAATTCCTTAATTTTTTCCCCATAATCACTCGTTAATTCCTTTAATTTCTTTTCAAAAACCCCATCCTTTAACCATTCGGTTCCCCGAACGGAACCCACCGGCAAACTTAAAAAACTTTGGAAGGCAAACGGCTTATTTCCAAACTTTATAAGCTCGGTTGAAGCCCCACCTAAGTCCATTAAGGTATTATTGGAAGGTGGCCCGGATAGAGAGCCAAGTTCCACTCCCTTTGAGGCAAAATAGGCTTCTCCCAAAGGATTTAGAATCAAAACATTAAAACCCAATTCTTTTTGAATTTTCTTAAAAAATTCTCTGGAATTTTTGGCCACCCGGGAAGCTTCGGTTGCGGTAACAATCACATTTTTGGGTAAAATATCAAAGGTTTTTAATCTTTCCCGGTAATCGGAGAGTACGGCAAAGGTTTTTTCCATGCTTTCATGGGCCAGTTCATTGGTTTTATCAATTCCCCTTCCTAGCCCTGTTACGTGGGCCAGGTCTAGGTTTTCAAAAAATTTACCCGACTGAAATTCTCCAACAACCAAAAGCACGCTGTTTGATCCAATATCAATTGACGCTTTCATAAATTCCTATTTCTTGAAAAGCTTTTTCAAAAATTTTACTCCGGCCTCTTCAAGATCTTTTTGATTTGCCTTTAAGGCCTGTGATCCCAAGGAATCGATGGTGTAACCATAATCGGGGGATAAATCAAAACCAGATCCCATAAACTTAAATTTTAAAACATTGCTTCCTGTATATTTTTTAATAGGTGCAGAAATCACTCCCTTGTGATCTATGAAATCTAACATAACTTGTGAGTTTTGGGTTTTATTAAGTTCTCCCTTACCCTTTATTTCAATGTTTTTTTTGATTCCTAAAAAATGGATATTATCCAAAACAATTCTTTCTTTATCCATTTTTCCATTTAATTGAAGTAATTGAAAATCACCTGTTACCCAAGTGCCTACTTCCTCTTTTTTTGTCCCGTATAAAAAAGGAACTGATGAAATTACCTTAATAATATGTTTTTCCATATTAAATTCTTTAACGGCTCCGTCCAAGGCCTTCAAATCAAAAATTCCATTAGATATCACAACATCCCCTTCTCCCTGTAGAAAATCACCTTTAAATTTTCCAAAAAGAGTCCCGGTAACCGCCCCTATTCCTTTAGGAAAGTAGGGATTAAAGACTTTAAGATTTATGCCTTCAAAACTTGCGTCAAAATTTCCTTCTTTTTTATTACCCTTAAAATAAACCTGAGTGGATATATTTCCTTTTCCCCCTCCCAATCGTAAATTCATTTTAGGGATCTTCACATAATTTTCCCCAAGAATTATGGCGCCTGTCCCAGAAATTGGATTTTCCATCAAAGTGGCCGAAATTTCCGTTTGCAATAAATTTTTTTTAATCGTTCCTTTAATTTTTGAATTAAGTTTATATTCCTCCATTATTGGTCCGTTATCCCATGTGAAAGAAAGGTCTGGATTCATTTCCTTTTCCGACATAGTTAATTTTCCTTGGGCCTTTAAACGATTCCCCTTTAAACTAATATTTCCATGGGCTGGAATAAGGCTATCCAGAGGTATATCTAATTTTAATTGCTCATAAACGCTTACACCCTGAAGATATGTGAGCTCGGTTCCAAATATTTTTTCCTTTCCTAAAAAAGATTGGATGGAACTTTTTAATTTTCCTTGAGCATCATAACTAAAAGTTAGGTCGGTTTTAATGGTTGGATTTTTTAAGTCCATCTTTTGAACTTTTAAATCGCTGAAATTAAGAGTTGATTTTCCTAAGATTAATTTCTTATCCCAATAATTTGAAAGATCTATTTCTCCTTCACCGTTAATCTTAATTGAATAGTTCGATCCTTTTAATTGCGATTTGACGCTAAATTTTGTGGTATCCAAAAAATTTAAGTTGAAAAATTTTGCTTCCTCCAAATTAAACTCTCCACTCTTTCCGGTTTTTAAAGCATAAAAAATATTCAAGTCATTTATGTTTAAATTTATTTTTGTATTGGCCAGAAGAAGTGAATAATTGGAACCTCCTGAAGGTTTTTCTGTTTTTTTCATTTCCCAATTTTTTCCGGTGGGAGTTTCCAGATAATTTATTTTCATTCCCTCCAAATTTAAATCAATTGCTCCTGCTCCAAAAAGAACCGAATAAAAGGGGATCCTTGCCTTTAATTCTCTAATGCTAAATAAGTCCGCTTTTTCGTTTTTAACTTTTAAATCTTTAAAACCAACTTTAAAAACAAATCCAAAATCCAAAGTCACTTCCCCCAATTGGGTTTTGGCGTTTTTAAACTGATTATCTAATGTTTCGATGGTCATCTGCTTAATTTCTTCAGTAGATAATTTTTTATAGGCATAATAAGATAAACCAAAAATAAGGATTACTAAGAGACTCGTACAAATTAAAAAAATCTTCAGACCTTTTTTCATTTTTAATCCTTGGAGAAATCACAAATAACTGGGTTCACCAATTTTAAATAATCGGAAACAGAAATGATAATTGATTTAGTTAAAATTCCTGCATTAAAAGCGATTTTTTCATTGTTTATAATTGACCGATCCAAATAAAGATCAAAGGGTAAAACTGGAGGTCCAAATGGAGGTAGCGCACCTTTCACCACCCCCGCCAAATCTAAAAGTTCTTCTTTTGTGGCAAATCGAAGCTTTGAAGATTTCAAAATGGCCCTTATTTTTTTTGAATCGGCCTCTTTTGCAGCGGAGAGAACAAATATTTTAAATCCTCCCAAACCTTTCAGGAGCAAGGATTTACCTCCGATTTTTAAATCCTCATTTCTATTTTGTGCTGAGGTTATACAATCAGTGGAAGGTTCATGATCTATTTCTTTGAAAGGAATAGAATTATCAATTAAGAGTTTTTTAATTTTTTCAGTTAGCGTCATTTATATTCTTACGATAGGGGCCATCGAAGCCATAAACTTTTTTCTCACCCCTCCGCTAAACATTATAAGAACCTTTTCTTCATCACCGGTTCCGGAAGATTCCAGAACTTTACCTTCCCCATAAAGGGAGTGTCTTACTTTTGATCCACTTTCAAACTTGCAAAGACTACGTTTTCCCAGTTGAAAGACTTTATCGGTTTCATAAGGGGATTCCTGGGAAAAATAATCATCCTCTTCCATTTGAAAGGCCGATTCCTCATGGCCAACCTTATGCAAAAGAAAAAAATTTGAGGGTATTTCATCGACAAATCGAGAAGGTCCATTAAATTTAATTTGCCCAAAAAGCATTCTTCCTCTCGCAAAGGTTATATACAATTTTTTCATGGCCCTGGTCATAGCAACATAAAAAAGTCTTCTCTCCTCCTCTAATGCCTTGGATCCCCCTTCCATGCTTTTATAGGAAGGGAAAAGATTTTCTTCAGCACCAACGAGAAAAACGAAGGGGAATTCCAGTCCCTTGGCCCCATGTACAGTCATTAAGGAAACCTCGCCTTGGGTTTTCTCCTCTTCTTTTGAGTTATCTAAGGTTATTGTTTCCAAAAATCCCAATAGAGAAGGATTTGGATTGGATTGTTCATATTGCTTTATGGCCGATGAGAGCTCTTCCAAATTTTCAATCCTGGCCAGAGATTCATAATCTTTTTGCGCCTTCAGGAAATCAAAATATCCCGTATCATGAAGAAGTTTTTCATAAAGAGTAACCGGAGATTCTTTCTCTTGATCTAAAACCTTTATTTCCGAAATGATTGTCGCCATCTCTCTCAGTGAAGACTTAATTTTTGCGCTGATTTTCAAAAAAGAATATTTTTCCGAGTTTTCCACAATCGCACAAATAATTTCCCATAAAGAAACAGACCCTTTAACTGCCTCTTCTTCAAGTTTTCTAAGAGATGTCGCTCCAATCCCTCTAGCTGGAACATTAATAATTCTAGAGAGAGCAAGGGAATCCTTATCATTTACCACAAGTCTCATGTAGGCCAGCATATCCTTGACTTCTTTTCTGTCATAGAATTTGGTACCACCAATTATTTTGTAGGGAATCTTGTTTGCCCTAAGATGATCTTCAATAATCCTTGATTGGGAGTTTGTTCTATAAAAGACTGCCATATCAGAAAGTAAAGTGCCTTTTTTATAAAGATCCAATAACTCTGATGCTACAAAACTTGCTTCTTTTTTATCATCGAGACAATCAACCATTAATATGGAATCCCCCTGTGGATTATCGGTCCACATTTTTTTTCCCTTCCTCAAAGTGTTTTGGGAAATAACATGAGTCGCGGCTTCGATGATATTTTTAGATGATCGATAATTTTGTTCTAATTTTAATATCTGAACTTCGGGAAAAACCTTTTCAAAGTCCAAAATATTGTGAATATCGGCCCCCCTCCAGGAATAAATGGATTGATCTTCGTCCCCAACTACACAAATATTTTTTCTTTTTTCCGCGAGGATTTTTATAAGCTCAAATTGGGCCCTGTTAGTGTCTTGGTACTCATCAACCAGAACATAATGATATCTTTCCTGAAAATGTTTTTTCACTTCTGGAAACTTTTCAAAAAGTTGGATTACTCCACAAATTAATCCACCAAAATCCAAAGCATTGGCCTTGAATAGCTCAGCTTCGTATTCAAGATAAAAGGAGTAGAACTCATGATCTTCTTCCACCTCATAATTATAGGGCGGGGACCTATCTACGTAATGTCCAAGATTTTTGAGATTCTCAATAAAGTATAAAACCTCGTAAGGGGAAATTTCCTTAAGATTTATTCCTCTTCTAGTAAGAACCGATTTTATAACTGCCCTTGATTCAGCTTCGTCATAAATAGTGAAATTTTTTGAAAGCCCAAGGTATGTGATTTCCGACCTCAAAACCCTCACGCAAAAAGAGTGGAATGTGGTAATCGCCAAAGAATTAATATCTAAATTGACAAGGGAAGCCACCCGCTCCCTCATTTCTCTGGCAGCTTTGTTTGAGAAGGTTAATGCCAATAATCTGTATGGCGGCACGTCTTTTTCTTTAAGCAGATATGAAATCCTAGAAACCAAAGTCCTGGTTTTACCCGATCCTGCTCCGGCCAGAATCATTATAGGCCCATCGGTTTTTTCAACTGCTTCTTTCTGAACGGGGTTCAATTCCATGGAAAACATGCTAGTTTAGCAGAGTTAATTTGGTCAAATTATTCTTAATAAATTTCATGGTAAAACTAATTCATGACGAATGAGTCGATTTTTCTCCTTTTAATAGGTTTTTTGGTGGGAACTTTCGGCACCTTAATAGGTGCAGGGGGCGGATTTATAATGGTTCCCGTTTTGCTCTTTATGTATCCAAGTTTAAATCCAGAAACTGTAACCGCAATCTCACTTACAGTAGTATGTTTTAACGCTCTTTCAGGAACTATTGCTTACGCTTACAAAAAAAGAATTGATTACAAATCGGCCATCATCTTTTCCTTGGCCGCGTCTCCTGGGACCATTCTTGGTGTCTATGCCATTTCATTTGTGCCAAGAAAATCATTTGAATTTGGTTTTGGGGTCTTTATGGTTTTAATCTCAATTTATCTTTTTTTCGGGGTTAAAAAATCAATTGATTTGACAATAAAAAAGCGAAAACACCCGGTTAGAACTCTTGTAGACCGGGAAGGTCATGAATATCAAATTTCTTACAACTCCACCGTTGGGATATTTTTAAGTGTTATTGTAGGTTTTCTTTCCAGCCTTTCCGGAATTGGAGGTGGAATCATTCACGTTCCGGCAATGATAAAACTTTTAGATTTTCCAGTTCACATCGCCACTGCCACTTCCCATGCCATACTAATGGTTATGGCAGCGATTGGAGTAATGGAACACTATCTTCGGGGAAACCTAAATTCGAGCTTTCACCAAATTATATTCTTAGTTCCTTCGGTAATGCTTGGAGCTCAATTAGGAGCTCACCTTTCCAGCAAAGTTCGTGGAACTTGGATTATAAAAGGCCTAGCAATTGCCTTGGCTTCGGTGGGAATACGTTTATTAATTTTTTAAGATTATTTTCCACGGCCCCTGAAAATATGGACAAATCCGCTTATGACCGCGAGAATTATAAAGACTACGATTAAAATTCGGGCAATTTCCATAGACATATAGGCAACCCCAGGTAAACCCAAAACCAAAGATAAAATTGCTAATATAAAAAACATTACAGCTGCACCTAACATGGGAACTCCTTTTTTTAGTTAAATATCCAAAAGAAACTCATTTCCAAACAAGTCTCTGTCATTCTTTTTAGCTACTTCATCTACTTCAGTCTCTTCTTTGAGGTAACATTCGTTTCTATCCGTTCTTAATCCTGAAGGAATTAGGACGAATTGGTTTTGCCTAAATGTTGTTCCCTTCCATTGAAAACAATACGCAAAGTCGTTTTCTTTATTATTCATCCGGTTGGTTGTTAGCTCCTGTAAAAAAATCCCCACGGTAAATTGGTTTTTTACCATGGCGCTACCAAATTTCATTATAGCTTTAACCAGTTCCTTTTTAGCATTATCATTATTTTCCCTTTCCAATTTTTTAAACAGAATAGAAACATTTTTTAATCCATCAATTGCGGTTTTAACCGCTTCCTCAGTATGACCTGATATTCGGCCCTTACACGCTATCAAGTTATCACATTGTTCATAGTTTTCATTTTCGGGATTGGAAAACCATTTTTCTAAATTAAATTGGGCAAGTTTACTAACCCTATCATAATAAGCTTTTTCGCCAGTTAGAAATACCTTTCCTGCAAGTGCCCTTAGTGCCCTCTCTGAGATTTTTAGAGTTGCTTGAAATTCCACGAAATTCACTGTCTTATCCTTAATTGGATTGGGCATTTTTTTTATTAATTCATCTTTAAATCCAGTTCTCCTTGCCATAAATTTAATTTCTTCTTCCCAATCTTTTTTGGTCCATTTGTTTTTATGGAATTTATACTCAAAGCTTGAAATTATTCTTCGATATCCCGAAGGAGGAAGTGTTTGAGCTGGTGCCTTTATAACTTTTTCGCCTTCAAATGGAGATTCGTTGAGAAAATCATTGGGAATTATAATATCTTCTAATTTGACATTAAATTCTTTTAAACGCTCCCTATGAGAGGAAGCCAAACCTGCGGTATTTTTTCCTGTGCTATAGGATCCTCTAAAAGTATGTAACATGGTCCCTTTTTTAACAGCGCCTAATTGAGTTATATCTTGAGCACTTAAAAAACGTAATTCCTCTGTAACATAGCTTTCAGACCCCAAATTTATGGATGCTGACCCAATAAAAGGAAATCCTACTCCTGCGGATTTAATTGTAGATTTAACTTTGGAGCTTGATTCTGTCAGGGGTTTATAGATTGCATTGTCAAATTGGTCACTTTTAAGTTGTCTTATCAATTTGGAATTTCTTCTGGCCGCATGCTGAACGCTAATAATCTTTCCTCTAAAAAAATCCTCATAAGCTGCAATCCCTTCTGGTGTGGTTAAATTGATCTGAAAGGAGAAAAATATTTTGTTGGACCAACTTTTCTTTAATGAAACACTTGGTAATGCGACTCCTGCGCTTAAGGTAACCTGTTTTGTTTTTACATCAGTAATAGACACCACTGCTTCATAATTATTTGGCTTGGCCACCCGAACCATCCATTCTCCGTCGGCCCCAAACTCCGTACCAGCTGTTGCCACATATCCTGCAACTACCGATGCTTCAAACGCGATCCCCCCAGTGAGTTTAGAAACAATAATAGTACCCAGGGGAAGTTCCATTAGTTCTTTGAAGGTCCTTGGAATTGATTTGAGCCGCTTCATGTTTTTGGCTTCATCCAAAGTGGTGGCAATTCGGCTTGATTCATAACCAGTAGAGCCCTTAAGTTTAAGACCTATATTGATTGAGCCAATGTGGCCGAAACCAAAGACTCCTTTTACACCGATATCCGCAGTAAAAATTCCATTTTCAATTATTCCAAATGGTCCCACCATGGTCCCCGTTTTTTTGCTTATTGTCTCATCATCTAAAACTTCATCCGATCCCAGATAAACAATATATCTGTTCCTATCATAATCAAGTCCGCCCGTGGGAACTGCTGTAAAGGAAATTTTAAAACAATTTCCACATCTAGCTGCCTCTTCATTTTTAGCGGAAGCTTGGTCAGATTTTGCTTCTTCTTTTGGATCGTGCCTAACCGGTGCTGGAGCTTGATATAATGTCATTGATGGCGTAATTGAAAAATTACCAGGCTGATTTTTTATCCAGTCTTTTAGGGAATCACAACCACTTCCCTGGCAGGGGAAATTCACTCCTGGAGGAGCCAAATGGTTCCAGCCAGATTCAAACTCTCCCCAATTTTCGGGGGGCCAATTTCCTTGCCACCAGGACGGTCGTTCCATGGGGTCACCGCCACCTCCGCCAAGTGGGCCAGATGCCAAAATAGGGAAGGCCAAAATAAGCATTAAAATGGATACAATAAAATTAGTTTTCATAGGGACTTTAAGTTATCGACTTCTTTCTCCAAAAAATTAATATCTTATAAACAAAAGACGAAAGGGAAAATTATGAATATTAAGAAAGTAATAATTTTTATTTTATTGATTTTTTCTTCAAATATATTTGCCCAAAACAAGGTTATTATTTTATGGTATGGAATGGGAAAAGGTCATTTGATTCCCGCAGAAAGGATTGCTGAATATGTAAAGATATCCTTTCAAAAAAGGTCAGAGCCTGTAGAAGTTAAACTATTTGACCTAAGAGATTACTCCATAGCCGACGATATTTCTGAGGAAACGGGAAAAAGAAAATACCTAGATTGGGCTGGTAAGGAAGCAGACAGCTATACTCAATATTTTGAGTATTTTCTAGAGAAAGAACCCTCTAAAATAAAATCCAATTTTGATTTATATAGAATTGCCAAATTATTAATTAAGGAAAAACCAAGTGCAATCATAACAGTTTTTTGGGGAGCCGCACATGCAATTTATTCCTTAAAGCAACTTTATCCTGAAATACTCAAAACCCCAACTTGCCTTCTTTATACCGATTATGGAGTTAGGAAATTCGTCTATATGGTTCCAACAATCGAGAAAATCTTTTTTGGATCCAAGAAATTAGTCATAGAAACTTTCCAGAAATACCCACACATGAATTTTTATACTAAAAACTTTGATTTCTCGGGTATTCCTGTAAACATAGAAAAAATTAATGAATTAAAAAAAGAAAACCCGGAATCCCTTAAAAGTACTATGGGCCTAAACCCTAAAGCTAATATTGTTACATTCGCACGTGGAGGGGAAGTTTTCTTACCTATGGCCTCAATGATGGAAAAAACTCTTAATAAAGCCGATTTTCCAAAAAAAGAATCTCAAGTGGTACTTTTGGCGGGAAAAGCATCAAGGGATAAAGAGGAACTTGAAGATCTTGAAAAAAAATACCCAGGAAGAGTTAAAGTCGTCGGTTTTATAGATAATCCCACTTATCTCGGTTATGTAAGGGCCTCCGATGTCTTTGTGACCAAACCTGGTGGTGCAGGGTTGACCGAAGCTGGACTCTCTGGAGTTCCCATAATAATTATTCCAGGTCTAGGCGGACAGGAGGTGGATAACCAAAACACGTTTGTCAATTCTGGGATGGCCTTGTTTGAAAAGGATGAGAACAAGATTGTAGAAAAAATTAATACGATTTTAAATAATACAAATTTAAAGACTAAACTTGTTTTAAATCAGATGATGTTTTTTCAAAACTATGATCCCTCTAAAATTGCGGAATGGGCATACACTTCTAAAATGCAATCTGATTGGGATCGCCTAAACGAGCAAATTGAAAAAAAGCAAAATAAAAAAGCGATGCAAGAAAAAGTGGCATTAGATCCTATAACCTTGAAAAATTGGTTTAATTATCTAAATGATGTTTCCCAAAGCGATATAAGCAAGAATAGATCTTTCCAAAAGATTTTTACTGAAAAATCCCAAGTATATATTCGAGAGGCCATTGCTAGTAATAAGGTCAAAATTGAATCTTATAAAAAATTTATGGCCGATTTTAAAGGCCCAGCTAATAGGGATCTTTATATTAAAAAATGGAAATTATTCAGGGCCATAATATTAGATAATTCTCTCCATATAAATCTCAACCAAACTTATAATCCACCCGATCGAGCTTTACTCGACCAACTCACAAAAGAGCTTTTACAATTTCTAGACACTGATATTTTTGCTAAAGATTTGGGTGTTTATTCAGTTTGGGAATTTTCTAAAGGATCCCTTTATACTTTTTTATCGGAGTTCTATTATCTTTCCAGATTTTATCCCCAAGCACAGGAAAGCGTTAATTTGGCCCTGAAAGAATTCCCAAAAGAAAGAACCAATGAATCCCTAATTCAAATTCAGGCAGATATTTTCCTACGCTTGAAAAAACAAAAAAATGCCATCGAATTCTTGAAAAGTTATCTGCTAGTTAACCATGACTATGATTTTGTCAGAATTAATATGGCCAAAATCTTAAACGATGAAAAACAAGTTAAGGAAGCTATAGCAAATATCAATTGGTTATTAGAGAGGAGAGGGCCAGGTATGCCCCTTACCCTTAATGCAAATAACTTTTTTATGATAGCGACCATCTATCTTAAAAATGAAATGAAGCAGGAGGCTTTGGATGTATTGCTACAAGGGATAAACTCCCATCCAAATAGTATAAACCTAGTTTCGTTAGCAGTTAGGCTTATCAGTGGAGATGAAAATCTAAAAAAGATGCAGGAGAAAAAATTAGCCGAATTAATTGAAAAATATAAAAACCTTAAGGATATTGAACTTAAAAAACTGGAGAATTTACCCTTGCTTATTGTGGACCGTCCTCAATCTGGAAGAGCGGGAATTATCGGGATGTAATTCTTAAGAAATTCCAAATTTATCTTTATTTATTCTACTGTGACCGATTTTGCCAGATTTCTGGGCTTGTCGATATCGGTGCCTTTTTGTTTGGCTATATAATAAGATAAAAGTTGGTTGGCAACATTCACATATAGAGGTGAGAGTTCCTCTAATCCATCAAAGGTTAAGGGTATAAAATAATCACAAAGATTTTTTAGAGTTGCAATTTCAGGGCCTATGCCTACGATGACGCCTCGTCTGGCCTTTATTTCTTGGATATTAGAAATGGTTTTTTCAAAAAGCTCTGGACCTACGATAGCAATGTTTACAACATTTTCATCAATCAAAGCGATTGGCCCATGCTTTAACTCTCCGGCGGCATAACCTTCGGCATGAACATAAGCTATTTCTTTTAGCTTAAGTGCACCTTCTAGTGCCACAGGATAATACTTTCCCCGTCCGGTAAAAAAGAAGCCATGATAATTGGAAATTTCCGCTGCTATGGTTTTAAAAAGTGCCTCTTGGTCTAGAAGTCCTTCAATTCTATGGGCGAGAATAGAATATTTTTTGGAAAGAGATGGAAAATCAGGGGCAGATTTAAAACTTTCTGCCATTAATCTTCCGGTTAATACCTGTTGGGTAAATGCCTTAGTAGAGGCAACCCCTATTTCCATGCCTGCATGGATTAATAGATTTTTGTCGCATTCTCTAAATAGGCTTGACCCTTCCACATTAACTATTGAAAAAGTTTTTATTCCTTTTTCACGACAAAGCGACGCTGCTGCAAGAGTATCTGCGGTCTCACCAGATTGGCTGATAAATACAGCAATATCCTCAGGAAGAAGGAGGGGCTCACGGTATCTAAATTCAGAGGCCAACTCAGGCATGGTTGGGACCTGAAGAATTTTTTCCAATAATTGCCCTATTACTAATCCGGCATAAAAGGCCGTCCCACATCCGATTAGATAAATTCTCTTTGGTTTTTCATTTTTAAGTGATGTTAAAAAATCTTTATCGCCACCGTTTAAATAGTTATCAATAAGTTTTCTGATTAAAATAGGCTGTTCATGGATCTCTTTAAGCATAAAATGCTCAAAGCTGCCTTTCTCAGAAATCTCCAGCTTTATTTCTTGAGATTTTGCCAGGTATCTGTTGGTCTCTGTTTGGTCTAAATTGAAAAATGAAATATTACCATTTTTATCAAGTATGGTGATTACTTCGTCTTGAGGGAAATAAAGTTTATCTACAAATCCCACCAATGCGTATGGGTCTGAGCTTACCATTGCCTCATGGGTGGCCTCATGGGTCCCACATACTAAAGGAGCACCTCTTTTAACGGTTATAATTTGATCAAGGTCCCTAGGTTGGATAACAAACGCAGAGTTTCCCTTTATTTTTTTAAAAGAGTTGCAGACGGCGGATAGGAAATCAGTACCGGAATTAAGCTCATCTACCATTAGCCCTAGAAAAACCTCAGAGTCGGTTTCTGATTGGAATTTAATTCCTTTTTTTATCAAATCTTCTCTAAGCTCGTCCGCGTTTTCAATAATCCCATTATGGACAATGGCCAATTTTTCATGAAGGTGAGGATGAGAATTTATATCATTTACCTGGCCATGAGTTGCCCATCTGGTGTGACCTACACAAGAGGTGGAGGAATGATGGATGGTTTTAAGGAGGTTTTCAAGATTGGCCAGTTTCCCTGATTTTTTATAAAGCGCCAATTCTCCCTTTTCGGTTTTAAAACAGACCCCCGCAGAATCATACCCACGGTATTCAAGGCGGCGGAGTCCTTCCAAAACTTTTTCTACAGAATTTGCACTACCAAGATGTCCTACTATTCCACACATAATTATTTCAAAAATCTTTTAGCCATTTTTTCCTTGGTTATTTGTTTGCCTCGAGAGATGGCGAATGACTCGTCGGGCATATTGCTAGTAACAGTTGTTCCGCTAGCTATAAAACAATCATTTCCTATTTCCACAGGAGCTACTGTTTGGGAGTCCGATCCAACAAAGGTTCTTTTTCCAATTTTGGTAACATGTTTATTTTTACCATCATAATTACAAGTAATAAAACCGCAACCAATATTAGTTTCCTCACCAATAATTGCATCCCCCACGTAGGATAAATGGGAAACTTTAACTTTGCTTTCCAGCGTTGATTTCTTAATTTCTACAAAGTTTCCAATTTTGGATTCTGCGCCAATTTCTACCATGGGGCGTATTCTGGCAAATGGCCCAATCGATGCCTTGAATTTAATTAGGGATTTTTCGATATAGGAGTAGGCTTTTATGGTGACATCGTTTTCAATAATAGAATCCTCGATAATAACACCAGGTTCTATTGTCACATTTTTCCCTATTTTGGTTTGCCCTCTCAAATAACAATTAGGATAGATAATCGATCCTGGCATTATTTCTACAGTTGAATCAATATAGGAATGTCGGGCATCAATAAACCGAACACCTTTATCTTTTAGTTTTTTCAAAATCCGGTCCCCGAGGAGTTTTTGCACTACTTCATAATCAAATGGAGTGTTAATTTCAAGTTGAGAAGAGGAAAGTAAAACATTATCAAGGGATAGTACGATATCTTTTGGTTTTTCGTGGTTTGATATTTTTTGGATATGGATGTTAAATCTTCCCTTCAAATAATCCAAAATTTTTTGGTCGCCAATTAAAAAAAACTCGGCATTTTGGTTTTTGATCTTTAAGTAATCCAAAATCTCCAAAAAAGGGTAGTCTATCAGTGGCCTTCCCCAAAGAGGTTCTAAAAATCTTAAACCTCCCTTGGATTGCTCTGCATAAACGACTATTACTATAGATTTATTCTCCATAAAATATATGTAATTTCATACCAGAAGGCCTTTCTCAAGTATATGGATAAATGAAAAATGCCTAATTTTTTCACCTAAAGGGAAAATCTTAAAGACCTACCTCTAATTTCCCGATTTAAGTATGTAAACTGAGGTGAATTTTAATGGCAACTAATTATAACGGCGATGGCATTCAATTTAAAGAAGAACTTCCATTACTACCTATTCGAGATTTGGTAGTTTACCCCTTTATGATAGTCCCCCTCTTCGTAGGCAGGGATTCATCTATCGCAGCGGTAGAAGATGCCATAGCCAATCATGACAAGCTGATTCTTTTGGCCAGCCAAAAAGAGATAACTGCTGAAAACCCCGCCCCAACAGAAATTTTTTCTGTAGGAACCGTCTGCATGATAATGCGGATGAGAAAATTACCTGATGGCAGAGTTAAAGTCCTAATCCAAGGGCTCTCAAAGGCCAAAATTCTCTCTTATGAGGCAATTAAACCTTTTCATAAAGTAAAGATTTCCAAACTAGAAGATATTGCCGTTGATGAAGCTGGCCTTCTGGTTAAACTTCGGATGAACCAGATAAAAGACCAATTAGAAAAGGTGGTCAACCAAGGAAAAACACTTTCCCCAGATTTGATTTCAATATGTAGGGATTTAACCAACCCAGGCAGACTTTCTGATTTAATCGCTTCAAATCTAACTCTGCCCGTGGAAAAGAAACAATCCATCTTAGAGGCCATAGATCCCATAGAAAGATTAAACAAAATTTCTGAAGTGCTTCTAGGTCAGTTGGATAATCAACCCTCAACTTTTGATGAGGCATATAAAAATCAGAGAAATCAATTCAGACGCCCGGATTTTACCGAATACGGAGGCGAACAATTTGAGGATGAAAATTCTGAATTTAGATCAAAAATTTTCCGTAGTAAGCTTCCTCAAGAAACTGAAAAAGAGGCACTTAAACAACTTTCCAGAATTGAAAAAATGCACCCGGAAAGTTCTGAAGCTACCATTATTAAAAACTATCTGGATTGGATTGTGGATCTTCCATGGTCTATTTCAACCCAAGATTCAATTGATTTAAAGGTGGCCAAAGAAATTCTAGACGCCGACCATTTTGAACTGACCTCTGTTAAAGAGAGAATTTTGGAATTTTTGGCAGTAAAAAGATTAAAAGGTTCCAAAATGAAAGGTCCTATCCTTTGTTTTGCGGGCCCTCCTGGTGTTGGAAAAACCTCTCTTGGAAAATCAATTGCCAGGGCAACAGGAAGAAAATTTGCACGGATTAGTCTAGGTGGCGTGAAGGATGAAGCAGAAATTAGAGGCCATAGAAGGACTTATGTAGGGGCCATGCCAGGAAGAATTATTCAGGCATTAAAACAAATAAAAACGAATAATCCGGTCCTTCTCCTTGATGAGGTAGACAAATTAGGTGGGGATTTTCGCGGAGACCCCTCATCTGCCCTACTTGAAGTATTAGATAGCGAACAAAATGATACCTTCAGGGATAATTTTTTGAACCTCCCGTTCGATTTATCCAATATTTTATTTATTGCGACAGCAAACGTAGTAGAAAGTATCCCGGCCCCTCTGAGGGACCGCATGGAAATAATTCAATTATCCGGGTACACCGAGGAAGAAAAAGTTAAAATATCCCAAAAATTCCTAATACCAAAACAAGTGGAAGAAAACGGGATACCCGAGGATCTGATCAGTTATACCGAAGATTCCATTAGAACCATAATCAGAAATTTCACATTCGAGGCAGGACTTAGAACCCTTGAACGAAAAATTGGATCCATTTGCAGGAAAATTGCCATAAAAGTGGCCAATAATGAATTAATTAAAACGCTTATAACCACGGAACTTGTTGAAAAATACCTTGGACCTGGGCTTTATAGTGAAGAAGAAAAAAACGAAACAAGCGAGGTCGGTGTAGGGACAGGACTTGCCTGGACTTCTGCTGGTGGACAAATTTTTAGAGTGGAAACAACCAAAATGAAAGGGAAAGGAATCACTCTTACCGGACAACTCGGTGATGTAATGAAAGAATCAGCGCAAACGGCTTTAGGTTTTGTTAAATCAAATGCCGAACAATTTTGCATTGACGAAAATAGCTTTGAAAATTGTGAACTTCATATTCACTTGCCTGCTGGGGCCATTCCCAAAGATGGCCCTTCCGCCGGAATTATTTTAGCCACTTCAATTGTTTCGTTATTTACCGGTTGCCCCATAAACAAAGACCTTGCTATGACTGGGGAAATAACCCTAACTGGAAAGGTTTTACCGATTGGTGGTTTAAAAGAGAAGGCATTGGCCGCGATGAGGGTGGGAATAACCACAATCATTATTCCTTGGAAAAATAAAAAAGATTTAGTGGATATTCCCAAGGAATATTTGGAAAAAATCAAATTTATTCCGGTAAAACAGTTTGAGGAAATCCTTGATATCGCACTAATAAATTGGAAGCAAAAAAAGAAAACCTGGAAACAGCTTACAGCTGGCCAGAGAGATATTGCGGCCTAAAATTAAATTGTTCTACTGCTATACCTGACTGTTTAAGTATTTCTATCCCCTCCTGGCTTCTATAGGGCTCCAGGTAATAAACCTTTATTATTCCCCCTTTATTCACCATTCTTTTAGCACAATAAGAACACGGTTGATGGGTAATAAAGGCGATTTTAGGGACCTCTGAACCTCCATTGGTCTTTAAAAGAGCATTATCCTCGGCATGCAAACACCCGCAATTCCCCTTCTCATCTTTATCGCAGGAATTTTTGAGCCCTTGGGCATTCCCGTTATAGCCAATACCATGAACTCTGGAATAATCATGGGATACAATAACAGCTCCAACCCTAAGCCTTGAACAAGTTGATCTTTTTGATAGATCAATGGCCAACTTCATATAAATTTCTTCAAAACTGATTCTTTTATCTGGATACATTTTGCTCACCTTTAAAAATCTTTATGTGCGCCTTATTTTTAGATAAAATAGAAACAGATTCGCAAGGGTAAAATATGTTAGATTCCAAAAAAGAAGTTAATTTAGAAATAGTTGTGGTGGATGACTCGGACTTTGCAAGACAATCGGTGGTGGAGACATTAGAAGAGGGTGGATTTAAGGTTTTGGCACAGGCAAGCACCGCGAAAATGGCACTTGAATTGGCGCAAAACAATTTTGCCAATCTTTTTATAATCGATCTTGTGATGCCCGATGCCTCTGGGTTAGAAATCACAAAAAAAATCCTAGAGGATAAACCGGAGACGGTGATTATTCTAATGTCCTCTTTAAAATCAGAGTCTATCGTAATTGACTCAATTATTTCCGGTGCAATAGACTTTTTGCAAAAACCTTTCAAAAAAGAGGATTTACTTAAATCCTGTATGAGAGCAAAAAATCTTTTATCGAGAAGGTAAAATGGGCTACATAAAATATTTTCTGATTCTAACCGCCAGCTTTTTAATATTATGCATCCCAATATCTGACCGTCCTCTTTTCCTTTATGCCTATGATATTTTCGCACCTGCTACCAAAAAACTTTTTACCTATATAAGGAATGAGGGAACTCAAAAATTGGATGAAGGGAAAAGAGTTGGTGCTGAATTAATCCAAAAAATTCCAGAAAAAATTAAAAAAGTGGAAATACCAAAATCTGAGGAGCCGTTAAGCATTGAAGAAAGAGAAATGCTAGAACAGGTTCTTTGAAACCGTTATTTTTGAATTGTTTTTATTTCTTTGCCCTTTACTCTTTCTTTTTCTTCCTCGGGCGCCTCTGGCTGTTTCACAGTTGCAAGAAAGGGTCTTGAACCGTGAATACTTTTGGTGCATTCCACGTTTGAAGGGTCTTCCCCAAGTTCGGCCCCTAATAAATTAAAGGAAATAAATATTGCTAAAACCATTGAAAGTTTCATAATAATCCTTTGCCTATTTTTCGGAATAAATGAAAAAAGTTTTAATCTACCCAAAAAACCTTAAAAAGGCCTTTGTCAGTTTCATTTTCCAAGCAGAATAAGGGGGATACCTTAAGGGGTTATCCAAGTAAAATGGTCTTTTAATTACTGGTTTTAAGTGAGAAAAAGTTTTAAAGGAATAATACCCATGATAAGCGCCCATACCAGATTGCCCAACACCGCCAAAGGGCAGGTTTTTTATGGTTTGGTGAATAACGGAATCATTTATCATTATAGCGCCTGAGGAAGTTTCCCTAATAACCCTCTCCTGAATTTGAGTGTCTTTGGTGAATAAATATAATGACAAAGGTTTTTCTTTTTTATTAACAAAAGTAATGGCCTGGTCAATAGAATCTATTTCTATTATTGGAAGGAGCGGTCCAAAAATTTCCTCAGTCATTGCCTGAGAGTTTTCTGATGATTCTAAAAGTGTGGGAAAAATAAAAAGATTTTCCTCATCAAATTTTCCTCCGTAGAGGATTTTATCCGTTCCGATTAAGGCCCGTAATCTTTGGAAATGTCTTTTATTAATTATTTTGGAATTTGATTGCTCTGGATTTTGGCCATAGACCATATCAATATATTTGATACAACCTGCAACAAAGGCGGGCTTTTGCTTTTTTTCCACCAAAATGTAGTCCGGTGAAACACAGGTTTGACCCATATTATAGAACTTACCAAACATTACCCGCTTTACGGTTACATCCATGTCCACCTCTCCAAATATTATGGTGGGACTTTTTCCGCCAAGTTCTAATGTCACTGGGGTCAAATAACGTGAAGCCTTTTCTAAAATTATTTTACCAACGTGAGAATTGCCGGTGTAGAAAATATGATCAAACTTTTCTTCTAAAAGCATCGTAGTTTCAGGAATTCCCCCTTCCACAACAAATACCTCTGAGGGGGAAAAAGTTTCCTTAATTATCTTTGCAATTACATGAGATGTTTCGGGGGCCATTTCTGATGGCTTTAAAATAACTGTATTTCCTGCTGAAATCGCCCCTACTAGAGGGGACATTAATAACTGGAATGGATAATTCCATGGAGAAATTATTAATACGTTCCCCAAGGGTTCAGGTCGTAACCTGCTTTTCATCGGCCAAAAGAGTATTGGAGAGGAAACACATTTTCCCTTCATCCATTTTTTTAAATTTGAAAGTATATGCTCAATGTCAGATTGGACAAAAAAAGTTTCCCCTGCAAAACTCTCAAGCTCAGGTTTGTTTAAATCCTTTTTTAAGGCCAGATGAATTTCTTCTAAATTATTTTGGATGGTTTGGGATAATTTTTTAAGGGACCTAATCCTGTAATCTAGGCTCTTGGTTTTTCCGGATTGAAAAAGTTTTCGTTGGGATTCAATGACTTCGAGTAACTGTTTTTTTTCCATCGGTAATTAGCCTCACGTGTTAAATGCGGCTAATGTACCAGATATTTATAAAATATCAAACCTTGCTACTTGGTGCGTGTTTTTATATCCCTTGTATCTTCCTGAAGCCCCTTGGTGTCTACTTCATACTCACCAAGTTTTCTTCTCGCTCTATTTTCCCTACTAGCATCTATAATGCACTCACAACCGTTAGGGCAGCCCTCTATTTGTTCTCCTAGTGCCTTTATTTCATCTATATCCGCCGCGGAAACTATAAAAGGGATACATAATAATAAAATCTTAAGCATGGACCTCTCCTACATATTCAAATTGACACCAGCAGGACGAACTATTGCCAGCAGGTTTTGAAAGGCCTGGGTTACTTGAATTGCCATTTTTGGTCCGGCATCGGATTTAACTTCCCTTACCTCACCATACGAGTCATAGGTAACATCGATTTTACCCACATTACTCATAGCAATTTCAGTTGGCTTTCCAGCCGCATTATATTTAAAAGTTATGGCACGTTTTTGGTTCTTGGATTTATTGGTATCCACCATTTTAGCAATTCTACCCTTAAGATCATAAATTAATAAAACTGCTTTCCCTTGGTCATTTTGAGCTTTGGCCAAGTTCCCTCTTTTGTCGTAATCAAACTGGGTCCAACCGTCATTATTCACAACTTTATTAATTTTATTAAGCTTTCCATCGTATTCTAATTTTACATATTTACCATTAGTGGAGCTCTTTTTGGTAAGCAAACCCTTTTCATTGTATTCAAAACTAGTGGTTTCACCTGCTTCAGTTATTTTTAGTGGGTTTTGGCAACATTCATTAAAAATTGTTTCTGATTTAATTCCATCAATATCTGTGTAGGTTCGGTAACTATATTGTGAACCATCGTTTCTAACTTTCATTTCATATTCATATCTACTGGTTATTTCTTTTCCACCAATTATTTTTGTTACTAATGTCCAGTAATGAAGGTTAGGATTTTTGGGATTACTTTCATATTTATATCGGGTCACTGAACCGTCTCTTGATTTCACCGATTCTACAAATTGAGTCTTTGGAGCGTATAAGATCTCCATTTTTGCACCATCTGTATAGGCCACAGAAGTGAGGTTATGGTTCCCATCATAAGTATATTTGTAAACATTTCCGCCAATATCTTTAGATTCAATTAAATCTTGAGCTTCAAATTTATATTCTGATTTTTGATTTGCCGTTGAAGAAATCGACTTAATTTTACCTCCGGGAAACCACTCAAAGAAGAGTTGTTTTCCCACTGAATCTTTTATTGAAGACACGTCATCTTCTTTATAATCAAGGGTAATCTTGTAATCATTGTTATCACTTATTTGAAGAAGGCGCCCTTTTTCATCGTAGAGTTCAGTTTTCCCATTATTAAATTGGCGTTTAAATCCATCTTTTAGTTTAAATACTTTTTGCAATCCACGAGAGCTAGAGACCAATTCTTCACCTTCCGGGATATTCGCTTTTACATTGTATTTCAAAGCGTATGCCTGCCTTAGCTCCTCATCTGCCATAAGTTTTTGGCTTAAATTTTTCACCACTTCATCTGAAAGAGAACCTTTTTGTTTCATTGCTGCAATAATTTTTGCGGCAGCCTCTTCAACATTTACTGGCTTGTTAGGAACGAAACGAGTCTGTGCACCGGATCCATTCTCATTTACTATTACCGATCCATCTGCTCCTACAGTTATTGAAGTTTCAAATTCTGAACCCCAGCCAAAACCAAACCACCCTTTCTTGGTGGCCTTTGAATTATAAGTACGGCTGATTTCAAGATTTTTTCCGCCTCCCGGTACAATTACATCAAAATAGTTTATATAGAAGTTTCCATTTTTTAAATTAACCCCAGCTTGCGCAATAATTGGAAGCAAAAAGGAAAATAAAATAAATTTGGTAAAGCTCATGTTTTAGTCCCTTTTAATTAGTCTTTATAAATGTTTATCGGGTTTTCTATAATTTTATTTTAACTATTTTGAGGATAACAAAAAAACCAATTCCATCAAGAACTACAGCACCGATTGCCATTGCAATTCCGAGGGGATGGCGAAACATATTCTCCATAGATTTGGGATCGGTTAAATAGTAGATAAAACCAATTCCAAATGGCATTGCGGCTATGGTCATTCCCTGAAACATTCCAGATGCAGTGTATTGCTGAATTTTTTGGGAAAGCCGAATTCTTTCTCGAATAACAATAATTATCGTATCAAAAACTTCTGCGAGGTTACCACCGGTTTCCTTAAGGATATTTACCGAAGTTACAAACATTTCGTTGTCCTGAGTTGGTATCCTTTTTGCTAAGTTCTCTAAACATTCTTCCAAAGGGACACCGATTCGTTGTTGTTGAAGAATCATATTGTATTCTTCTGAAGTTGGTTTAGGCAGCTCATTGGCAACCATTCCTAAGGCCTGGGGCATGGATAAACCCGCCCTTATTCCATTGGCCAGAAGGGTTAAGGCATCAACCATTTGTGACGAGTATTCCTCTATTCTTTTTTCAATTAAATATTCCAAAATCGGCTTTGGTAATTTTAAAGAAATATAGGCTGCAAGTAGCCCGAAAAAGAATCCCAATACCCAGTTTCCAATAAACAAACCCCAAAAAAAAACCATTCCTATAAAAGACAAAATGGTAATCCCTATAAGGAAATAGGTGATCTTTATTTCCGGAATAACTATAAAAAGTTTTTCCAAGGCACCCATGATATAGGTTCGAGTGCCAATTGTTTGGTTTTCCACCCAATCAAAAAGTTTTTGGGCATTTTTAAAAATGGGAATAAAAACTAATAACCCTATTACCGAGGCGATACCTTTTGATCCTAAAATATTTAAAAAAAATGTCATCTATGGCTCGTTTTTAAATAAACCCCGAGGAATATTAATTCCCTTTTTCTCTAATTTTTCGATGAAACTAGGGATAAAACCTGAAGCTTTGTGTCTTCCTATAATCTTTCCAGTCTTTTCCTGGCCCTCTTGAACAAAAGTAAAAATATCCTGAAGAGTAACGGTTTCCCCCTGCATACCTTGGATCTCGGTAATAAAGGTGGTTTTCCTTGAACCATCATCTAGCCTTGAAGCTTGGATAACCAAATGGACGGCTTTGGAAATCATTTCTTTTATGGCCTGTGGTTCAAGACCGGTTCCGGCATATTGGACTAATACTGAAAGTCTCCCGATGCACTCCCTGGGATTATTTGAGTGTACAGTGGTTAAGGATCCATCGTGACCAGTACCCATGGCCTGTAACATGTCCAGAGTTTCCCCACCCCTACACTCTCCAACCACAATTCTATCAGGTCTCATCCTAAGGGTTTGTTTTACTAGACATCGAATATCAACTCCACCTTCTCCTTCCAGAGATGCAGGTTTTGTTTCAAGTCTTACAATATGATCTTGAGGTAGATCTAGTTCAGCTGAATCTTCGCAGGTTATTATTCTTTCGTTTGACTGGATAAAACCACCTAAAATATTGATTAAAGATGTTTTCCCTGAACCAGTACCACCACTGACTACAATATTTCGGTGGGCCTCAACAGCTATCCTTAAAAAATCTGCCATTGCCACGGTTACGGAACCAAAAGTAATTAGATCCTTATAGGTAAGTCGGTTTGCAGGGAACTTTCTTATAGTGATTACTCCACCATTTAAAGCACAAGGTGGAATAATTGCGTGGACCCTTGAACCGTCCGAAAGTCTTGCATCAACATAAGGGGTTTTCTCATCGATTCTCCTTCCTATTGGAGAAACGATACGTTCAATAACATTTAAAACCTGACGGTTATTGGTAAAAATAATTTCTGATTTTTTAATTTTACCCTTTTGTTCGTAGAATATCTTTTCGGGTCCCACCACCATGATTTCAGAAATTGTTGTATCGGCCAGAAGATCCTCAAGCGGCCCAAGACCTAAGGCCTCATCAAGAATTTCTTTTACTATCTTATTCATATCTTCGCGAGTATTTAAGATTCCTTTGGTATCTTCCTTTCCTAAAAGGTCTATTACTATTTTTTTAGTTTTTTCTTTTAGAATAAGTTTTGCCTGGGGATCATTGTCTGAAGTTTTGGAAACATCCAATTCCTCAACCAAAGATTTATGGATTCTGGCCTTTAGCCCAGTCCAAAGACTTTTAGATTTAGTTTCTACTCCGGCACCCTCCACCTTTTTTGGTGCTGGTGTTTTCTGTAACCCGGATAAAACCTTCAAAACATTTTTTTGAATTAACTTCTGAACCGTTAAGGTTATACCTTTCCCAAATGCAGAAGCTTTAGCCGCTACAATAACAGGTTTTCTGGAACTTAATGAAGCAGTTATCGTTTTATCATCTTTTGGAATTACCGAAAGGATTGGTTTTTCCATGGTTTTAGAAACCAAAAGCTCATTAACAGGGTGATCTTTTTCTGCTCCATTTAAAACCACCTGGATCATATCCTTTGGATACATCATGGATACTAAATTCGTGTATGTTCTTTTAGTTTGGTTTAGTGAAATTAAATCTGCATTGGTTACAAGAAGTATCATCGTTGCAAAATCACATGCTTTAAATGCCAATTCATTTAGATCGGACCCTACGTCTATTACGGTTAGCGGATAAATCGACGTAACTGTTTTTAGGAATTTTCCCAATCCATCTACATTAAGGCCGTTTGCTTCAATGGGATCTTGAGGCATACTTATAAAGGAAACTCCCATCGGATGAGATATCGCAAAACCTTGAATTGCCCTTAAATCAATTGCTCCGGGAAATTCCGATACTTCCTTCAAACTTTTTGGAGATTTCAACCCAGTTATTAAATTTTGGTCTCCACATGCTTTTTGGTCGAAATCTAAAAGAAGGGTTTTTGTTTTTGCTTCGGCTGCAAATGAAAATGCCAAATTGGCAGCAACTTGAGATTTGCCTACTCCACCCTTTCCGCCTAATACCGCGATGATGTAACCTTGGGCCATATTATCTCACCCTCTTAAATTTTTGGAGTACTTCAAAAGTGCCCAAATGGGCATTTTCAACAATCTCGGGAGTTATAAAAACCACAAATTGGTTTTTTGAGGAGTTAATTTTCTTGCTCTTAAAAAAACTAAAAAGTGGTGCTCCGTCAGCAATTTGTTCTGTCCCTGTTGGTGAATCCTTGTCATATGCAGTTAAATTTTGATTGATGGCCACTCCACCTACTACGGCTGATTCTTTGGATTTTAAAATCAGCTGGGTAGTAACATTATTAGTCCTAGTGGTAGGAGGTTCCCCATCTAAAGAGGAGACATTAACTCCAATATTCATATCAATTCTTTCCTTAGAAAGAATTGTAGGGGTTACCTTTAAATCAAAACCAGCGTCAGCACTTTCGGCTCGGGTGAACTCCCCTGTTCCTAGAGAAAACGGTTGTTTCAACATTTTTTGGATTTGTGCTTGCACTTTATCCTTAACGATTATGACCCCGGATTGTAAAATTTTGGCGTAACCTGCAGCATCTATGGCCGCCATTCTTGGTAGCAAATTGGAAACAGTTCCAAAAATACTTCCTTTATTCGTTGCCTCGCCCCCCTCTGCGGTTTGGGCCTGTTTACCCAAATTAATTTTAAAACCATCGGTGCTCATAACCGGGACCCATTTAAATCCAAAAATATTGGAGTAATCTTTAGAGAGCTCTACGAATTGAGTAATTATTTTCACCATTTTTGGGACTTCAACTTCTGCTACTTGTTCATTAACCACAATAAAATCTTGGATTATGGCCTTTCCTCCAGTTTTTTGAACCGCCCCCTCTCTTTCTGCGAGTGAGGCGACATTTTCAGGGAGGAAAGCAATCGCAATTTTTACTGCCAGGGCTTTATCATTTTTAGATTTTACAACTCCCTCGAGCCAGTAGGATTTGTTTACGATTCTAACCGTGACATCTTTCATCCCATTTTTCTGGATTTCCTCTTCCATTTTTTGAGCGACCATCCTTTGTGTTTGTGGTGAAAGCTCAACCATGTCTAAAATACCCTTATCACCGTATTTTTTTAAAACGAGGTTAATAATCCCATAATCTGAAGGGACGACTATTTGTCCGCCTAAATAAACGCTATCTCCTTTAATGCCGATTTCAAGTCCCTCGATATGACCTAAAAATTGTTTAAGCTCTAAAACTAGATTGGAAAGATCGGAAGCAGTTATATTTAAAAGATATCTTGCTTTTATATCTCCCACAGTATTTCGAACAGTAACTGAGGTCCTTCCTGGTTTTAAACCTTTGAAAATTATTTCCTTATTTTGAGGGACCAAAGTGTAAGAGACGAGGTTTTCATTTCCGATTTGAAGTTTTTGAAAAGGTATAAAATCTATTGTAACAATTTTATCTATCCCTAATACCATTTCAATTGGAGTCTCTTCAACCTGGCCACCGGGAGTGGCTGGAGCGGAAGGTTCCTCTTGGGAAAAAGAAATAGAGGGAATTAAAATAAAACAAAATATTATCTTTAACATCTATTTATATCTCTCTTTGAAGAATTCTTTCGCATCGTTAGCATCCTGTCCTAACAGGTCGTAATAGTTGGTGCCACGAATGGAGATAATATTTTTATCGGAGTTGTTCCTCAAAGTAAGCATTGGAGATCTTCCGGAAAATGTAAGGATAAAATTTAATTTCTGTGCCTGAAACGGATCCAATTCTAGGGTAATAGTGTTATATACAGTATAGGTGTTTACATTCATTTTCCTGATGACTGAAGGAGTTTCCACCCCTATGATTGGCAGGGAATTGGTCATGGACAAACCCGTTGAAAGGACTAAAACATCCTGTAGAACTGTAATGACATTATATTTATCCTTTCTTCCTGCTGCATAATCGATTGCCGCTAATATATCAATTCTATCCCCCGGTTTAATTAATTTGGATACGGCCATGTCCTCGGTAACTGTTATGGCTATAGCTCTTTTCCCAACACTAACTTGCCTTGCAAGTCCCGTCTTTGCTCCAGGATAAGTTACCCTTGGTTTGGTTAATTGTTCACCTTTAAGGATTGGTACAGTTGCCACAGTGTTTTCCACTTCTTTCATAGACTTAAAATGTCCTGGCTGGAGAAAACTTTGAGGAACCGAAATCACTTGGATTTTGGATTCATCAATTAGGTCCAATTCATTTATATCTGATTTTGCCACGACTACAGAACTTTCCGTTCCATAACGTTTTATCAAAGCAGATTTTTGATCTTCCATGTAGGTGTAAACCATAAACATGGCTATTAAAGAAATTACCAAGGCAAGTGTAAACGCTCTTGTATTCATTAAATTTTCCTTAAAAATTGAAGCTATTTAATTTTATCAAATAGAGAAGAAAGTCTTTTCAAAGGGAATTTTTGTCCTATCTAATTGTGCAATCCCCAGAAATGGATGAATTTACAAGAAAATTAAATTCCAATTTCCCAGAACCTCCAACCGCATAAGAAGTTGAGCAAACTCCATAAACTGAGAATACTTTGATATAAGAACTAATTTGCTCGGCCGTATTGATTTTATCTGCACATTGTTCGCTAATTTTACCCTGTTTACTCATTCCAAAAGATAAAACCTTATAACAGGGGCCTAAGGGTGTTCCCCCTTTTGATTGGTCCCTCCATCCAATTGAATACATACCGGTGGCCGAAATTACTCCCTCTAGGGGGTCCAAGTCATCACGAGATGGAAGATTGGAATTATTTTTAACAAGGTAATAAAAATATCCCCTTGTAGACTTTAATTGGTTAATAGAGCCGTTTATGGCCCCTCCCATTGTGATAAGAATTGCTAATAAAATTAAGAAAAATGGCAAAAAAACAATAAATTCAAAAATGGCCTGTCCATCTTCCTTAGCAACCGTCATCAAAAAACGTGGTGTGATCTCCACAATCCCCTCCGACTTCCTTCATTGCCTCACAAATTCTAGTCAAACACGTAACCCTTGAAGGCTCTCTTCCTAAAAAAGATTCAGATCTCAGCTTTGCCTGTTTAATTCCGCCTATTATTTCGGAGACACCAAATTTTTCATTGTATTCTATCCAAGCTCCAACAAAAAGATTATTGGGTATGGTCATTGGATGATTGATCTGTAATTGAGCACTAAAATCCGGCATAAATTTGTCCACGGGCAAATTTGTAAAAACTGAAACGGCCCGTCCTTTGGCATCCTCATCTCCGGATGAAATCGTATTAGAGTTATTATCTATAACCAAATAGGTTCTAGAAGCCATAAAAGTAGCATAATGAACCAAATAACCGTTGGTAAAGTTGACTCCTACTTGAAAAATAAAAAAAATAAGAGCGAAGATAAAAGTAAAGGACAACAAAAATTCCATAGTCGATTGACCGGTTTGACTATGGATAGGTATCAACTGGTGTGAAAAATCTTGTTTCACTGAGTGCCCCATTATAATAACTTTCATGCCTGGAGCTGTAAGCGTTTCCTTCCGTGGGATCTTCCAGGCCAGTTCGTGGAGAGCCATATCTAAAAGTGAATTCATAATTTTTCCTTAGGGTTTCAAAAAATACCGAGTTAGGTCCCATAAAGTTAGTAAAAACTTTTGATTTAAATAAGGTCATTCCCATAGTGGCCACAACCGCCAATAAAAGGACATATTCCAATACGCTTTGGCCCTTTTCATTTTTTAAATGGAGATAATATTCGCCTTCCATCCAAAACCCACCCAAGAAATTATAATTATTGGAGCATGAGTATATTTACTTCCAAAAACCCCTTTCAATTGCCTGAAGTCCGATAACATTATTGCCATTTTAATTTTATCAAAATTTCTTATTGTATGTAATAAGAGCAAAATTGATCCTACTATTGCGGTTGTAAAAAGAAGGCTTGTAAAAAAGGTGATCTGATGGTCTTTATTAATTAAAAGAAAAAGGGAGAAAAGGTATTTTGAATCTCCTGGACCCATAATATTTAATAAAAAAAACAGAAATCCAATAAATAAGCATCCCAAAGGAAAAATAAAATGCTCGGGAACTAAAGGATATTGATTACTAAAGTAAAAAAGATGGAACAAATAAATAATGATATTTAAAAGGACCCAGAGATTGGATATTTTTCTGGTTTTTAAATCAAAATAGGTGACCACCAGCAATTGAAGAAGAATGAAAATATAGGTTTGAACGGGCATTACTCTTCGTCACCGTTGCCATAATATCCAAAAAAACAAAACCTTTCGCAGCTCCCGGTGGTTAATTGCTGAGTGAGAGAATAGCTTAGGGATCCGGTGGTATTACCTAAAAAAACAGATATGGCCCTTACAAGTCCCATGGCTACCATGCTCATCATCCCAAACAAAAGGAGATACTCAATTAAGGCCTGCCCTTTTTTCATCAATTTTTAAGGTAAATCATTTCTTGAAAAAAAACAGGCTGGAATAAAATTCCGAGCCTTTTAGACGACTGGGAATACTTTTTACTTGCCACCCATTTCTTGAACGAAGTTTTCTGCGTTACCAAAAACACCTTCTGTGATTTTGCCTAACTTTTCAGTAGCAACGTCTTTAAATTTAAAGACAATCAAAGCCACCACCGCCACTAATAGAATATACTCAGTGGAAGTTTGTCCATCTTCGTTTCTTATATAGTTCCAAAATTTGCTCATCATAAGAAACACCTCTCTCACTAGCGTTGGTTTAAGCTTCGGTTAACTTCGGTAATTCCTTGAATTTTAATAACTTACGAATTCCCTCTACTTAAAACCTCCCTTTATAATATTATAGTAAATTAATTGACTCAAAGCAATATAGCTAACCTATTGAAATCACTAGATAAGTCTTATTAAAAAACAATAAGTTAGTATACTAAAATTGGGTTATAATCTCAGTGGGGTTTTGTCTCTGGTGGACTAAGAAAGTTTCGCCCCTACAAGCAAATTTATGGAAGCGATCCCTGATTACGGTGTGCAAGCTCACCCATTTTTAATGGTAGTGAGAAGCCTAAAGTAATTATAATTGCGTCCTCCTGTTTTAATACGGGCGGAAACCATATCTTGTGTTTGCCGAGCAAAACCCTTTTTTCCCAAAAGTTGACAGCAATAAAAGACTTCATCAAAATTTAAATATGGAAAAAATAATTCCTGTCGGAACTGTTTGGATTGAAAATCTTGCTCTGGAAGAACTAAATATGGATACCTCAGGAATGGTTCATATCGATGACCATTTAAATCCTGCTCATTTCTTAGAAGAAGCATCTATTGATTTAATGAATGCAATACGAGATAAAATCGAAATATTAACCATTAAATTTAACGAATTCCGGGGAGAAGAAAATAATCACTCCCTAATTAAACTTTTTAAGATATCAAACACCGTTAATGATTTCATGCTTTTTAGAAATTCTTTAAGGTTAGTTTTCTCTCGAAAGGCAAATGACCTTATTACAGTCGGATTTCTTTCAAATGGCAAAAACTTCTATACGCCAAGACTTGGTGCCAGCGGACCTGCAGATGGAGAGGTCCATGAAATACGGGCACATTTGGGCCCCTTTAATAATATCACTTGGAAATTCCAAGGTGAAGATATCGATCTTGAGGCCATGATTAGACATTATCTTTCTGAATTTATTCGAAATTCCGCCCGTTAAATCTTTTGTATGTAATTTCTAAAGATTCTTCAATTGTTGGAAAAGTAATATTTAAATAATTCTCTAAATTTTTTGTACTTAAATTGAACATTAATTTTTGATCTTTTTTAAAAGATTTGTCAGGTAACATTGGCAAATCTAATCTAGTTTTTTTGATAAAACTTGGATCTATTTGGAAAAGTTTGGCATATTGATTTGCGAATTGAAATTTTGTAAAAAGATTTGTACTGGAAACATGAAGAAGAAGATTTCTAAGGTTACTTTCAATTGATAAGGAAATAACCATCCCCAAATAATTAATATCTAAAAATCCCGTGGAAAGGTTATCATCACAGTTTATACTTATTTGTTTTTCCAATTGCTGAAAAAAATTTGGCCTTTGCCAAACAATTGCCCTCCCGTAAAGCTGGCAACACCTAAAAATTAGATAGTCTTGTGCAGAAGTTTCCAGAAAATATTCGCCGGAAGATTTAGATTTGCCTAGTTCTGTTGAAAAATCTGGAATATCTATTTCGCCGTACAATTCCTTTTCACCAGAAAAAACTAAGGAACTTGAAATATAAATTATTTTCGAACCATGTTTTAGACAATTCTCCGTTACAAAATATAAGGCATTGGCATTTAACTTTACTGCTTCTTTTGAATCCTCATGGCAACCCCACACACTTGGAACCCCCGCACAATAAATGACTATGTCGGGTTTAGATACTTGAAAACATGTTTGTATTTGTTCACTTTTTGAAATATCACAGGGAAAAGTAAAAACACCCGGGATCTCAACTTTATTTTTAAAATAGGTTCCAAAAATTTTATAATCCTTTTTAAAAAACTCAGCCAAATTGGAACCTACAAAAGAAGAAACTCCTAAAATTAAAATGGATTTGTTTTTCATATTAAAAGTTTAACTTGAAAATCACATGGAAAAAAGAAAAAATGCCCTTGCTTTATTCAAAGCAAAGGGCATTTAAAATTATATGACCTAACCCAAGAGCTTTAATATGCTCCTGTTATACTCATTTGCCTGGGCCAAAACCGAAATCCCTGATTGTAGAAGAATATTATTCCTCGCCAAATCAGCAGTTTCCTCGGCAATATCCACATCTCTAATTCTAGAGTTGGCTGCACTAAGGTTTTCCTCATAAATTCCCAAGTTATTGATAATGGAAGTAGCTCTATTTTGAATAGCTCCCAGCATCGCTCGAACACTACTAATCTGATCCAGTGAACGATCCAATCTATCCAGGGTAACCTGGGCACCTTGCTTGAAACTAATCGTTTCTCCAGATAAACCCAAATTTGTAAGGGTGGAATCAACTTCGGTACCATCATAAAATATCCGATCCAAAATTGGATCGTTTTTAATTCCGATTTGAAATTCCATTTGCCCTGAGGTTCCATCAAGAAGTTTGCGGCCACCATATTCCGTGGATCTTGCAATCCGGTCAATTTCGTCTTTGAGTAGTTGAAATTCAATATCGGTATATCCACGTTCTAGATCCCCTATCGTGTCCGAGGCGGCTTGAACTGCCAGTTCCCTCATTCTCACAATAATATTTGTCACCTCATTCAATCCCCCTTCAGCCACCTGGATTAGAGAAATTGAATCATTTGCATTTCTACGCGCCTGGCGAGACCCTCTAATATGGGCCTTTAATTTTTCACTGATGGCCAATCCAGCAGCGTCATCACCAGAACGATAAATCCTCTCCCCCGAGGAAAGCCTGTTATAATTTGAAGCCAGCCTCCTCGTAGTTCCATCTACCATCCTTTGTGCTGTAAGCGATGGAACATTTGTGTTAATACGAAGTCCCATAAACTAAACTCCCTTTTTTATATCTTCACCTCCTGTAAAGTATTGAACGTTCTGTTCAATGGTTAATAAATTTTTCGAAAACGGGTCATACAATTTTTTTTAAAAACATAAATCCTATGCAGGTATTGGAAAATATGTTTTTTAGCAACTATCAATTAACTCCATTTTCTACCTCCATCAGCCCTGAGTAGCAGCATTAACTAGGGTTAGTGCATTCCTGGTATTGGTGTTTGCTTGGGCCAATACAGAAGTTCCAGCCTGATACTTGACATTATTTCTAGTTAATTCTGCGGTTTCTTTTGCGTAATCTGCATCTCTTATTCTTGATTTGGCAGCTGAAAGATTCTCTGCACTGATCTGTAGGTTGTTAATCGTTGACTGCAACCTTGCCTGCATAGCTCCAAAATCAGCCCTGACTCCAGTAACATCTGAAATTGCATTATCAATAGATGCCAAGGAATTCTGTGCTGAAATTTTGTCCATTACGGATGCCAAATTTAGTCCGAGGGAGGAAACGTTTACATCTGCCTTTGCCGCATCAAAAGTTAGACGATCTACCAATGGATCATTTCTTACTCCAACTTGAATATCTAAAACAGCTCCAGTTCCATTTAACAATTGAACATTGTTAAATTCTGTAGTGTTGGCAATTCGATCAATTTCATCCAACATCTGTTCAAATTCAAGATTAAGGAATCTTCTTTCGACGTTTGAGACAGTGTCTGAAGCAGCTTGAACTCCTAATTCCCTCAATCTGATGAGAATATTGGAAATTTCATTTAGTCCACCCTCAGCGATTTGGACTAATGAGATTCCATCCTCAGCATTTCTTTCTGCAGCTCCAAGACCTTTAATTTGCGCTTTCAAACTTTCGGATATTGCTAACCCGGCGGCATCATCTCCTGCCCGGTTTATCCGCTCTCCCGAAGAAAGCTTCTCGAGAGTCTTTTGTAACTCTAGCCCCGTTTTACCCAATGCTCTCTGGGAATTAAGAGAGGCTACGTTTGTGTTAATCCTAAGTCCCACAAAATCCTCCTTGATTTTAGTGTTATGGAAATTCTTTTTCCATAAACCCTATCGTCTTGGTATGGTTGTTTTATTAAGGGATGAATTTCTTTCGATGGTTAACTTATTGAAAGGTCTTATTTTTGTTAATTTATAGGAAAGTTTTTCCTGAGAGTTGATTTTTTTTCCTAGTGCTAGGATGAGTTATGGATATTGATCAGCTGACCAACCTCCAACAACATCCCGAATTATTTGAACAAACCATAACCCTTATTGAAAAATCCTTTGGCTACCAAAAAGGAGAAAGCTTCAAAAAAGATTTTTACCCTCTAATTGAAAAAGATAATTCTCACCAAAATTTTATATTTAGGGAAAATGGGGAAGTAATAGGCCATGCTGGAGTAAAAGTCAGATTTTTAGGAAATTCCCAATTCTGCATAAAAGTGGCCTTGATTGGGGGAGTGGCGGTGGCAGAGAACCACCGGAGGAAAGGAATTCTCACCAAGTTATTTCAAAATATTTTTGAAAATTTTGATGAAACCGTAGGCCTTTATATTCTATGGGGTGACGCTGCAGATATTTACAAAAAGTTTGGTTTTTTCCATGCAGGAGTTGTGTTTGAATCCTTAGGTTCAAAAAATCCAAGTTTTGAAAAAAGATTTACAAAAACAAAGTTTAAAAGCCTAAATAGGGAGGAGTTAACCCAAATTAAAAATATATATCAAGAATTCACTTTAAAAAAATACTTTTCTTTTTTAAGGTCGGAAAAGGATTGGGAAAATATAAAAAATATTGAGTCTTGTGATTTATATATATTGAAAAATAAAGATGAAAAAATTGTAGGATATTTTTGTAAAAACAAAGGTATGGATCTAACTGGAATAGTTCATGAATATGGTTTTCTAGGAGAGGCCGAAAATAGCCTCTTTGAGCTTTTAAATACCTTCAAAACATGGTCTCCAGCTCATCCTTTCAAAGAAATTACCGAAAAAATTCTTTATCAAGGACTTTTCAGAAGGGGAAATTTAGATTTATTAAATCAATTTCTCCAAACTAGAAGCCAAGGTTTTCTTAAAATATTGAGGTGGGAAGGATTCGAAGTTAAGTTTTTAATTGGAAAAAAAATTGTAAATATCCAGGAGGCAGTTTTTTTTGAATATATTTTCGGAAATTTGTTACCTAAAGATATTAGCCTTCCTCTTTTTTTTTCCGGTCTTGACTCAGTTTAATCTATATTTTTCTAAAACCGTTTAAAAAGGAAATTGTAGCAAAAGTGAAAAATATCCAGCTGAGAGGTGGAATCTGATTAATATGTGAAATAAGGCTAGAGCCCATAAAAAACACTGCACTTAAAACAAAAACCGATGTCAAAATAATATAACCTAAAAAAACAATACTATTTGTTACTTTTTCTACCGCATTTTCATGACCGGTGTGAATGATTTGTATACCGTATTTATTTTTAGACCATTCCCTTAAAAACCATTTTATATGCCTAGGGAAGATCCTAAGTGATTGGATGATATCCTTCCCAGTCAAAAGTGCCTCATCCATTAGGTGTTCTTTTTTAAGGGAATCCTTTATTAGAGAATGGACATCCTTTTCCAACATATTATACAAATCAAAATCAAGACCTAGTGATTTTCCGGACCCATCCAAAGTTATAAATGATCTAAAAACAATATACCAATCTCTTGGGAGATATAGTTGGTGTGTTTTTAAAGTCCTAATTATGGTTTTAAGCACTTTTGGTATATCAGTTTCCCGGACAGTTAGACCAATAAAAGGCAATAATGATTCCTTAATATCACCGATCAACCTGTCTACATTTGGTATTACATCGTAGTCTGCAACGTCTAAAAACTCATAAACCAACTCTTCAAAATTATAGGTCAATATTGCATGTATGATTGAGATAAAATTTATTCTCTCTTTAACCCCAAGTCTACCCATCAGACCAAAATCAATTAAGGCGATTCTATTATCCGTTTTAAGGATAAAATTCCCTGCATGTAGGTCAGCATGGAAGAATCCGTCTTGTAATAGAGTTTTAAGGATTATTTTAAGGACTTTCTCTACCTTCGGGGAAATCTTTTTCTTTATTTCTTCAATCTTTTTACGGTCGGTAAACTTGATTCCATCCACATACTCCATTACCAGAATATTTTCCTTGGAGTATTCCTTTAGGATCTTGGGTATATAAAAAATATTATCTTCATCATATTTTTCAATGATGGTCCTAAATCTTTGTCCATTAAGTGCCTCAAGAGTGAAACTAAGCTCGCTTCTAATGCCTATGGAAAAATCATGAAAAATTCTTGAAAGGCCAAGGAACTTAAGTTCTTCGCTTCGCTTTTCAAGCCCTGTAGTAAGAAATTCTATTAGGGCTATATCTCTTTCAATATCCTTTTCAACGTTTGGACGGCGAACCTTGATGACCACCCGGTCGCCATTTAATAATTTGGCCCTATAAACTACTGCAATGGAGGCGGTTCCAATTGGTTTTTCTTCCACTTCTGCAAAAATTTCTTCTATCTTTTTCCCTAAACTTTCCTCTACGTTTGCCTTTACCTTGGAAAAAGGAATTCCCTTAACCCGATCTTTTAACTTGGATAGTTCTTCAATAAATTCGGAGGGAAAAATATCTTCTCGGGAAGCTAAAAGTTGGCCAAATTTAATAAAAGTTGGACCTAATTCTTCAAAAGAAATTCTAAGCCTAAGGGCCAGTATCTTGCCCCAATTTTTTTCCTCATTTTCCTTTAATTCATCTTTAATTTTTTTTCTGGATTTAGGTAATACAAAATTGGGTAATCTGGAGGGAATTGCTTGGGTTATAAACTCTTCAAACCCGTTTTTTGCAAAAACCACCAGGATTTCTTTAAGCCTACCTACATTTCTTATGGTTTGGGTAAGGCCTATGCTTGTTTTAATAATATCCATTTCTATAAGGTCCTTGGAGCTTAATATCGACAACTAAATAGATAATCTTTACTCCTCGCATAAAACTCTATGAATTATTGCTAAAAAGTGTTAGAACGGCTCTCAAAGGGGACAAAATTTATTAAAACCATAGTTGCCACTTTAACTCTATTTTCTTATTGCCTAGGTTGTTTTGCCGAAGGCACTTGTTCAAGGACAGTGGAGATAAACTCCCAAGAGGTTTCAATTGATTTGAATTCTACCCAAAAGGGTGAAGGGCTTAAGGGTTATTTAGAAAAAGATCCCAAGGCCAATTCCTATTTTGAAAAGTACCAGGAAGGAAATAAATTTAAATGGCAGGACACACTACTTGGAACCGGTGGAACGGTAGTCCTTTTGGCAGGATTATCCATGGGACAACAAAGTGGCTCAAAAAGTACTGTGATCATCAGCGGAGCCGCTTTAATTGTAATGCAATTTATCTTGGGGTATTCACTTAAGAAATCCAATGAATCCAATCTGGAAAAAGCAATTGATGAATATAACAAAACAAATTTTCCCAAGATAAATGTTTCAGAAAGAGATGAAAAAAAATTATTCTTAGCACATACATGGGAGTTTTAAATGACAGAAATATCCGCCTTAAAAGAAATCAAATGTCATAAATGCCAAACCGTTCTTGAATTTCTGGCCGGCTCTAAAGTATTAAGACATGAGGAATGCCATAAATGTGGAGCTGCCATCCACTGCTGTAAAATGTGTAAATACTATGACCCTAGTGCTTATAACGAATGTAGAGAGAGTGTAGCGGATAGGGTAGTGGATAAGGAAAAAGCAAACTATTGTGACTTTTTTATCTTAGTAGGAAACTCCCAAGGCCAAGTCCCCAAAGATAAGCTTATGGATATGGCAAATTCCATTTTTAAAAAATAAGAGAACTTATATGCAAAGGAATTCCCCAATTACAAAAGAAGGTTTTGAAAAATTAAATAATGAACTAAACCATTTGATAAGAGTGGAAAGGGAAAATCTTAAAAAGACCTTAGCAGAAGCTCGTGCATTAGGAGACCTAAAAGAAAACGCTGAATATCATAGTGCCAAGGAAAAACAGGCCCTTATGGAAGGCCGAATTTCCCAACTTCAAGGAATTATCGCGAACTCCCAAATTATAGATATAAAAACAATAAAGAGTGAACGGGTAGTTTTTGGCGCAACAGTTAAACTTACGGATGAGGACGGTGGTACGGTAATTTACAAAATAGTAGGTTCGGAAGAATCGGACTTAAAATCGGGGAAAATATCTTTTACAAGCCCCATAGGAAAAGCTTTGATTGGAAGATCTGAAGGCGATACAATTACCGTAAAGGCCCCAAAAGGGGATATTACATATGAAATTGATAACTTTTATTTTGAATAAATGAATTGGAATTCTCCTCTAATTTCTCTTTATAAAAACAAAATTCCAAAATCCGTCGAATTGCTTAAAGATCAGGGTATCGAACAAATTTTAGATTTACTTTGGATTCTCCCCCTGAGGGTTTTAACATTCCCTAAAGTTCAAAGTTTTAAGGACGCCAAAACCGGACAGCCTTTTTGTGGACGTGGTGTTATTGAAAAAGTCTCAAAAAGGCCCAATTATTCAAGGAAAGGTAGGCTTTTCAATATTTCAGCTATCATATCCGATTCAAATTCCGGAGAAAAATTAAACCTAGTTTGGTTTAATGCATATCCAAACTTATTAAATAAATTAGAAGAAAAAAGGGAATTCGAGTTCTTTGGTTTAATAAGTGAATGGAAAAATCAAAAACAAATTATCTCTCCAAATTTTGGAACAGGGGAGGATCAAAATCAAAAAATTGAATATCCTACCATTAATACGGTTAAGGGCACCATTATAAAAAAAATAATAGATAAAATCCCCCTTTCCCTTTGGAATTCTATTAAGGAAACCATTCCAGAAGAAATCCTTAAAAAAAGGAATCTTCCGGGATTAAATGAGGGCCTTAAAATTATCCATGGAAAAATTGAAAACGGAAATTTTGAAGCAGCTAAGGAAAGGCTTATTTATGAAGAATTTTTTCAGGAACAACTTAAAATTCTTGCAAGAAAATTTCACCTTGCTGGGCGACCTAGCGTAAAAATTCCGGTAACTGATCAAATAAAAAATTTAACCAAATGCTTTCCCTATGAACTCACAGTATGTCAAAAAAAATCCATGGAGGAAATTTTTCAGGATTTAGCTGCCGAAAAACCCATGATGAGGCTTCTTCAGGGAGATGTTGGATGTGGAAAAACTTCCGTTGCATTTATTTCCATTCTCGCAGCTTTTGAGGCAGGCTTTCAGGGGGCCTTGATGTGTCCAACCGAATCACTAGCGCAACAACATTTTTTTAATTTTTCTAAATTATTTAGTAATTACCCATGTAAACTGTTCATAGGTTCATTAAAAGAATCGGACAAAAGAGATCTTCGGCAACAACTTCTAGAGGGAGACCTTAAAATTGTTTTTGGTACCCATTCACTAATTTCCGACTCCGTTAAATTCTTAAATCTCGGATTAATCGTTATAGATGAGCAGCACAAGTTCGGGGTTGAACAAAGGATGGAGCTTTTAAAAAAATATCCAAAATCCAATACTCTTATAATGTCCGCTACACCTATCCCCAGATCCCTAAGTTTAACCAAATATGGGGATTTATCTATTTCTAGAATTACCGAATTTCCTTTCGGAAAAAAAAATATCAAAACAAAAATTGTTACAAAAAATACCTTTCACCCTTTTTTAAATTTTTTAAACACTAGAATTTCCATGGGTGACCAAGCTTATTGTGTAGTGCCGGCCATCTATGAATCAGAACGGTCGGTATATCTTGAAAATCTGTGTGCCAAATTCAAGCGTTGGTTTCCACATCACTCTATCGCTGCCATACACGGTCAAATTCCATTTGATGAAAGAAATGATATCTTAAATAAGTTTCTTGATCAGAAAATTTCTATTTTAATCGCTACCAGTGTAATTGAAGTTGGAATTGATGTTAAAAATGCTACGGTTATGGCCATCTTCTCACCTGAATTATTTGGCCTAAGTTCTCTTCATCAATTGCGAGGCAGGGTTGGCAGAGGAACTAAGCCTAGTTTTTGTTTTTTAATGGCCATCAAAGATATTTCCAGTGATGCGATGGAGCGGCTCAAAATAGTTGAAAATACCCTTGATGGATTTGAAATCTCCGAAAAAGATTTAGAAATTAGGGGAGAAGGCGAGAAATTCGGTACAAACCAATCAGGTATTGAAAACCATCGGAAAATAGCAAACTTGGTTAGTCACGAGTATCTTTTATTAAACGCCAGGGAGGATTTGGACTCTTTAATAAAAGATGAAAACCTCTTAATTCTTAACCAAATAAACGATTTGGAAGAAGAAATTAACATCTTATCCACCATATAAATTTTTGATACAATTTAGTCATGATTGAAATTAATTTTTTGAATTCATCGGACAATGAAATTATAGGAAAATATAAATTTTTTTATGATGCCATCTCTATTGGAACTTCTAATCAAAATGATTTAATTATCCAGGATTTAAATTTAAACCAATCACATCTAACCTTATCAATAACAAACGATACCATTACCTGTGAGGGTGTCGGGGAATCCTCGATCTTTATTTATAGATCAAAAACTTTTAAGGGCAGGAAGGCCTTTATTAAAAAAGATCAAATTAAAATTGGGAATACTACTTTTGAAATTGTGGATTTTTCCTTGGAACCCGCACCTCCAAAAAGTCCCCCCCTTAAGGAATCTTATGAGATTTTATTAAAGGAATTTCCTGAACAGGAAAAAATAATAGACGAAATGGAAAATGAGATAAGCAAAATAGAGAGTCTTATAATTGATCAACCTTCAAATTCTTAAATGTGATCATTTCCTTAAAAATTCTCTTCATAGCAGTGATTTGTTGGGATTTTTTATACTCAAGGTGTGAAGCTTCTCCCTGAGTATTAACATTTTCATTTTTTTCATCAACAACCTGAACTTCAAAAGGGTAAAAAAACCTTATCTCCCTTTGCATTGGTGAAAAATCAATGGTCAGAACTCTTTGGGCAAACGAGTCTGAACTAGACCTTGCTTCCTCCTTAAGCTTAAGCAATTCATCAAACATTGGATTTTTGTAGCGGATAAATTGTCGCCCGGTAAATTGAATGGACCGATAGGATTTTGAGGTGTGAACATTTCTTAAATCCCCATCGGTTAAAATGGAGCATTCATCCGCAATAGAATTGAGTTCTTTAAAATATTCCTCCTCCTTCATTTTAAGATTTTCGGATTTTTTATAAAGATCTTCATACTTCCCTTTAAATTTTTCTAAATCAAAAATCCTATTAAAAGACCGGCTAGGTTTAATATTATGAGGAATGACAATATTATGCTTATATAAAAATTTTATCACCCTTAAATTATCCAAAGGGGATTTTGTAACAAACCTTACCCCAACTCTATCAAAGAGCTCCTCTGCCACATTATCTGCCTTATGAAGCAATTTTAAAATTACACTATCTCTTGGTTTCTTTGCTTTAACTTTAAAATCAACCAATTGTATTTTTTCTTCAAGTTCTAATTTTTTGGTCAGAAACAGTTGATTTTCACTGTCCCTTTGAATGTGTTTATAAAATCTGTCTAAAATTTGTTTTTGAATATAGGGAAAATAATTTGATCGAAGTTCTTTATCTGTGTGCAATATTGTATGAAGAACTTTTATGATTATTTCTGCCCAAAGTCTTTCCTCAATTTGTTGTTGGGATTCGATTTCCTTAACAGATGCCATAATTAGGAGATCCTGAATATCTGTTATGGTAAAAATTGAAGAGGGGATTTTAATCTCAAGACCAATTTCTGTACCCTCCCTTAGAAAATACTTTTTTATAAATTGCAGGGCTTCCTGGAAATTCCCAAACAATTCCGACAATTCCACAGGATCATTGGGGTCGAATCCGTACCCCTTTAAAAAACGTCTAGCTTGTTTATGTGTGGTTATATTTTGAAAAAAATGGGAGGAATCCAAAGTGGACCTTCCTTCCAAAAAGGTTCCCATCGTTTCCCAATCAAAATAATATTTCGAAAGATATCTTGGTCTTTTCATTTCCTTAAGAAAATCCTATAAGTTAATCTATCATGCAAGACATCAGTAGAAAAAATAAGATCCCCTTAAAGCCGGAAGTTTTATTTCTATCCCTTGGGGGGATTGGCTTTCTTCCAAAATCACCTGGAACGTTTGCAAGTTTTGCTACGATTGTTCCATTATATTTTTTGGCACAATATAACGCTCCATTTATCCTTTTCATACCAATTTTGTTAATTATGTTGGGAATTTCCATTTTTTTAACAAATCACCTTCAAAAAAAATTTCAAATAGAAGATCCTTCTTGGATTGTAATTGATGAATTCTTTGGTGTTTTTGCAATGTGGCCATTTCTTAAATATTCTTGGGTTCAGTATTTAACTGGTTTTATTCTTTTTAGAATACTTGATATTTTTAAGCCAGGTCCAATTGGATTTATTGATAGAAAGCTAAAAAATGGAATAGGTGTAATGCTAGACGATATTCTATCAGGGCTTTTGGCTGGCCTATTTTGTCTGGTTTTTTTTAAACTTCTTAATCTTTCCTAGGTTGACTTACGCGAAACTTACGCCTAAGATTTTAACAATAACAAGAAAAAAATTTATTATTGACGGTTTTACTTCATTTAATTCAGGTCCTTAGTAAGTTTTAATTTTAGAGTTCCCATGCACAGTCTAAAAAATTAAGGAGAGATTTTTATGTCAAAACAAACTTCATCAAATGTGGATACAGGTAAACAAAAGGCCCTTGACCTTGCTATTTCAGGAATTGAAAAGCAATTCGGCAAAGGCTCAATCATGAAAATGGGAACTAACCAGACCGAAAATATTCCGGTCATCCCCACAGGCTGTCTTAGCTTGGATTTAGCTTTAGGTGTAGGAGGAATTCCTACGGGGAGAATAATCGAAATCTTTGGGCCGGAATCTTCTGGTAAGACTACTCTTACTTTGCATATAGCAGCTCAATGCCAAAAAGATGGAGGAACAATAGCCTTCATAGATGCCGAGCATGCTCTTGATGCAAAATATGCTTCTAAGTTGGGACTTAACCTTGAAACTACTTTAATCTCCCAACCAGACAGTGGAGAACAAGCACTAGAAATCGCCGATATGCTGGTTAGATCGGGAGCAGTAAATCTTCTTATAATTGACTCGGTAGCCGCACTTACACCACGAGCTGAACTTGAGGGGGATATGGGTGATTCCCATATGGGTTTACAAGCAAGGCTTATGTCTCAGGCACTTAGAAAGTTAACTGCTTCTATTTCCAGATCTAATTCTACAGTCATTTTTATCAATCAATTAAGAATGAAAATAGGCGTGATGTTTGGAAACCCTGAAACAACTACCGGTGGTAATGCATTAAAATTTTATGCCTCAGTAAGATTAGATATCCGAAGAATCGGAGCAATCAAAGAAGGTGAGGATTACATTGGAAGTAGAACCAAAGTTAAGGTTGTTAAAAATAAAGTAGCTGCTCCCTTTCAAAGTGCTGAATTCGACATCATGTATGGCACTGGTATTTCAAACTCTGGTGACGTCCTTGACTTAGCAGTAAATGAAAAAATTGTAGATAAAGCTGGAGCTTGGTTTTCATACAATGGAGAAAAAATCGGACAGGGGAGAGAGAATTCGAAAAAATTCTTAGAAAATAATCCTGCGATGATAGAAGAAATGAAGCTTAAGGTTATAGAAAGTTTCAAACTTAAGACAAAAACGGGATCAACTGAATCTGATGCTAAAGATGAAGATGAAGTTGATCTTGAGACTGGTGAAATCATTGAAGATGATAAACCAAAGAAAAAACCTGGCAAAAAACCCGTACACTAAATCATGACAAATGAAGATAAAGGCGCGGTCTATGACCGCGCCATTAAACTGTTAAACAAACAGGACTATTCCGAATATAAAATTAGGACTAAGCTCGAAAATCTGGGATTTGATTCTGATCAAATTGAAGTTGCAATTGAAAAAATCAAAAAGGGAAACTTTTTAAACGATGAGCGATACAAGAAAAATCTGAGCAGAAGGTTGCTCATTAAGGGATTTTCCCCAGTTTTTATAAAAAAAAAATTAAATTATGAAGGAATAAAAATTTCAACTGATGAAATCCTTTTGATTTTTGAAGAAGAAGGATACACACCAAAAACCCAAATAAAAATGTTGGTTGAAAAAAAATTGAAGAAAAATTATGCTTTTGAAAATGAATTCGAAAGACAAAAAACCCTAAACAAACTTATGAATTTTATCCTTGCCAAAGGCCATGATTATGAGGAAACCTTAGAATATCTTGAAGAAATTCTTTAAAATCATTTTTTTATTCTACTTTCTTTTAGGCTGTTCCAAGCGTCTTGAAAAGGATAACTTAAAAACTTTAAATTTGGCATTAAGCTCAGAGATATCCACAATTGATCCTGCAAATTCTTATGATGGAATTTCTGGGCAAATCGTTTACCATGTTTTAGATACTCTTTATGAGTATGACTATGAAAAGCGCCCCTTCGTTCTAAGGCCTCTTTTGGCCGAAGGTTTTCCAATAATTTCAAAAGATAAAACCAAATACACCTTTAAAATAAAGAAAGGTGTTTTGTTTCATGAGGATCCTTGTTTTAAAGGAAAACCCCGAGTTTTGATTGCCCAAGATTTTATAAATCAAATAAAAAGATTAGCGTTTTTACCCATCAAAAGCTCGGGCTATTGGCTTTTTGAGGGAAAAATAAAGGGGATCGATAATTTTCGAAAACTTGCAGGGTCAGATTTTGAAAAATTTAAAAAATTAGAAATTGAGGGAATCAAGTTAGTTGATGAAAATACCTTTTCAATAGAATTCTTGAAACCTTATCCTCAAATTTTATACGCTCTTTCAATGAGTTTCACCGCTCCAATCCCAATGGAAGCAATTGAATTTTATAAAAACGACTTTTCCACAAATGCAATCGGAACGGGTCCCTTCTTTGTAACAAATATGAATATTCAGGGAGATTCAATCCTTACAAGAAATCCCTCATATCATCAAAAGACTCCGGATTTCGAAAAAATTCATTTTCATCTAATTAAAGAGGATCAACCTAGATGGTTGAATTTTTTAAATCAAAAAATAGATATTTTATCCATACCAGTGGATAATTACGGAAATGTTATTGATAAAAATGGGTCACTTAAAGAAGATTTACAAAAAAAAGGAATTTCCCTTTATAAGGGACCTTCATTCACCTATTGGTGGCTTTCCTTCAACATGAAGGATCCCTTGGTCGGGAAAAATAAATTCCTAAGATTAAGTATTGCTCATGCAATAAATCGAAAAAAACTAATTGAACTTTTTACCAATGGCCTTGGCGTTATTGCTAACTCAATTATACCTTTAGGAATCGACGGGCATTTTGAAAATTCACTCCCGTTTACTTATGATCCAGATAGGGCCCGCTTATTACTTAAAAAAGCCGGTTTTCCTGGCGGCCGGGGATTACCTCCAATTAAATTGGACACAAGATCTACCGATACTAAATCTCGACAGAGAGCTGAATTTATTAAAAAAGAACTTGAATCAATTGGAATAAAGATAACCATTCAAACCAACACCTTTCCTGCATTTTTAACCAAGGCCAAGGAAGGAAATTTGCAATTTTTCTTTGATGGTTGGACGATGGATTATCCTGATGCAGAGAATTCTCTTTCACTTCTAATTAAAAAAAATTTTCCTCCAGGCCCAAACGCCTCTTTTTACCATAATATCGAATTTGAAAAGTTATATGAAAGTTACATAAATTCCAAACCAATTCCTGAAAAGATGATGAAAATGGAAAATCTAGTGAATGAGGATCTACCTTGGATAATGTTATATTATGATCAAAAGGCTATACTTGTTCATAGTAAGGTAAAAAATTTTATACCTCCAGACTTTGTTAATAACTACCTAAAATATTTGAAACACAATTAAGTAAGGAAATCTTTTCCTAGAAAAATTCAAATTAAATAAATCTTTTCTTTTTTCGATAAGTTATCAGTTAAGGAAAGGATGTCCTTAATTATAAAATAATTGAGGATATACTATGAAAAAACTAATCTTTTTAATTTCGCTTTTTTATTTAAATTTTTCTGCAGCTCAAAGCTATTCTATATACGGGATTCATCAGGACTTCCCTATGGGGGAAAGGGATGAAGTAATTAAAAAAAACTACTATCTTACCTTGGGAAATGAACAAGGGGTTTACCCGGGGGCCGTTATGGATGTGTTTAGAATTCTTTTTGTCATCAATGGGGCAAACCCAGAAGAAAAGATTAATCACAGGGTAAAAATAGGTGAGTTAAGGGTGATTCATTCGGAATCGAGAGCATCCGTTGCAGTCATTGAAACTAAATTTAAGGAAGAAAAAGGCTTAGTGCTTGAATTTAAAGGGTTTAGGATAGGGGATGAAGTTTCCCCAAAGATCAGCTCAAAATAATATTGCGAAGCACAATATGTCGTTTATATTTGATTTCTAGAAGCCTTTTGACATAATCTGACTTTTAACCTATTTCATTAGTTTCCGATTAATTTATCAGGAGTTTTATTCATGGCCAGAGTTACCATTGAAGATTGTTTAGAAAAAGTGGAAAACCGATATGAACTTGTTCACCTGGCTGTGAAAAGAGTAAAACAACTTAAAGAAGGCGCGGAACCACAAATTTATTCCAGAAATAAGGATGTCGTAACTGCCCTAAGAGAAATAGCTGCTGGAAAGGTTGTTCATTCTCCAATTTCTGAATACGACACCGACGAGTTTTAATTTTTTATTGCAATCTTTAGAACCTCATCAAATCTCTCAACGGGATAAAATTTAATGCCCTTTCTATGCCTTTGAGGAACTTCCAAAAGATCTTTTTCGTTCCTTTTAGGAAGAATAATTTCTTTAATTCCTGCTCTTTTTGCACCTAGAACTTTTTCTTTTATCCCACCTACAGGCAATACTTTTCCGGTTAAGGAAAGCTCCCCAGTCATTGCAATAGAGGATTTAACCCTTTTATTTCTGGCCAACCCATAGAGAGCTAAAGCCATGGTAATGCCTGCGGATGGCCCATCTTTTGGCGTTGCTCCTGCTGGTAAATGTAGGTGAATTTCATGGGAAGCCAGGAAGTCCTCTGGAGCTTCCAGTTTTTCTTGTTTATCCTTTTTATCGGTTAGTACATTACCGGAAGCTTTTTTCTTTTTCTTTTTCTTTCTTACCAAAGTCTGTGACTCATCAATCTCCTTTTGAAGAAGACTTTTTACATAACTATAGGCCAAGGAGGCTGACTCATTCATAACTTCGCCCAACTGTCCGGTGATTTTAAATTCACCTTTCCCCTTAAGCGGGAGGGTCTCAATAGTTAAAATTTCTCCTCCAAAGGCCGTCCATGCAAGCCCTGTAACCACTCCAGGTCTAAGACCTTTCTCAACTTTTTCACTAAAAAATCTAGGCCCACCCAATAAATCCAATAAATCAGAAGATTTGGGACTAAATTTCTTTTTCCCTTTTAAAAGACCCTTCGCTCTTCTTAAAGCAGCTATCCTGCAAAGCTTGGCAACATTTTGCTCCATAACTCGCACCCCAGGCTCTCTTGCATAGTCTGAAATCAGTTTTTTAATTACTTCATTACTTAAAGAAAAATCAGACTTTTTAAGCCCATGTTTTTCTAATTGCTTGGGGATAATCCATTTTGTAGCTATTGAAACTTTTTCTTCAATTGAATATCCGGATATCTCAATTACCTCCATTCTATCCAGAAGAGGTTCGGGAATATTATCAATATAATTTGCCGTTGCAATAAAAAGTACTTTGGAAAGATCAAAAGGAATGTCCAAGTAATTATCTATAAAAGAATTATTTTGTTCTGGATCTAAAACTTCTAATAAACTAGAGGCTGGGTCTCCTTGAAATGACTGGCCCAATTTATCTATTTCATCCAACATGATTACAGGGTTATTCACTTCAACTCTTTTTAATGCCTGAATTATCTTTCCTGGCATTGCCCCTACGTAAGTTCTTCTATGCCCCTTGATTTCCGCTTCATCCCTCATTCCACCTAAACTGAACCTATAAAACTTTCTACCTACGGAATGAGCGATACTTTTTCCTATTGAAGTTTTTCCAACTCCGGGTGGGCCTGCCAAACAAAGAATTGTTCCATCAAAATTAGGTTTGTTTTTCCGAACCGCCAAAAATTCCAAAATTCTTTCTTTTGGTTTTTCTAAACCATAATGGTCCTTCTCTAATATCCTTTGGGCCCTATTAATATCGATTTTTTCCGCTGATGCTTTACTCCAAGGTAAATCCAATATCCATCTTAAATAGGTTCTAGAGACATTATATTCTGGAGAACTATCTGGAATAACTTCTAATCGTTCTAATTCCTCATTTACAGCCTTTAGAGCACCTTCAGGAAGGTTGTAGGATTTAATATTTTCTCTTATTTTATTTAACTCTTTGGATTTCTCATCCTCATCCATACCCAATTCAGATCGAATTACTTTTAACTGCTCCCTTAGAAAATACTCCCTTTGATATTTATTGACCTTATCATTTACCTCATCAGATATTTTTTTCTGAATATCCGCAACGTCTTTTTCTCTCTTTAAATATACCAAGAGTTTTGCAAATCTCTTTTTTACTACAAGGGTTTCTAAGAAGTCTTGAGCCTCTGGAATATCAAGGGAAAGAGCGAAAGCCACTAAATCTGCCAAAGCTCCGGATGAAGGTGAATTAAGCATCGCTAGCCTCATCTCTTCATTGAAATAAGGATTTATTTCACTTAGCTTTTTAACTTGGTTAATAACAGATCGAGTATAAGCATCCAGCTCCTCATCTTGATCGATAATATCTTCAAAAACTTCGATCTTTGCTTCCAGAAGAGGTTTTTCTCTTATAATTTCAGAAGCACGATACCTTTTAATTCCATGGACTAAAATATTTACAGAACCATCAGGAAGCTTTAGTTTTTTAATAACTTTACAAAGAACTCCCACTTTATAAATATCTTGAGCAGAGACCTCCCGAATAATCTCTTCCCCTGCCTGTTTTTCGTTTGGTGTTTCACCTTTTTTAGGGGGGCTTAGCTCAAATTTAACCAGGTTTAAGGCAACATATCCGGATTTTAAAATTTGTCTATCTAGTTCAGGAGTAAATTTTTCTTCAGTTAAAATTATTGGGGCAATCATCCCTGGAAAAATTGGACTATTCATTATGGGTATAATGACTACAGATTCGGGAAGCTCCCTTTCCAAATCTCCCTTTTTAATAATTTCCTTTTTTGAATTATCCTCAACCATAAAATCACCTAAAGCCCTTTTCTCATATCAATTACCAATCTTCCTGGAGTATCAAGATAGAAAAGGTCACAAAAGACCCTTTCCTTAAACTTTACCTCCATCGACATTTTGTTATCTTTCCATCTGTAAATATTAATGCTGTCCACAAACGTACTATTGGCCAACGTTGGATTTTTATCCTTAATTTCAGTATTAAAAAAGTCTATATACAAAATCTTTTCCGAATCCGAGAGGTAACTATAGACCTTTGGAACATTCGCTGTGGAAAAATCTATTACCACCCTTTCCTGACTTTTTGCAGAATCTCCAGAGCGTCTAATATTTTGAAGCTCAGTTTTAATTTCTTGTCCCGTTTTATAAAATATCCCTTCTTGGACATAAACTCCTGTCTTGCGACCTTCCATTTTTTTTGCTTTTTCCTGATTTAGATTCTGGGCAAATGAATGATTTGAAAACGATGCAAAAATACAAAAAATAAATAGCTTTTTCTTCATAATCTCTACTCCATTAAAGATTGGGTTCTTAGATATAAAGGGTACCATTTATTTTTTTCCTTTACTATAATGACCGGCCAAATTTAATGCCAATTGCTCCCAAAATTCCTAAAAATACTATCAATATCAGGGGATCTTCTAAGTAATTTTCCTTTCGTAAAGAGCTTATATCTCGTTTGGGAATTGTCATGGGTTTTTCGTTTTCTAGTTTCATAGGATTTAAATCAGTCAATATCCCTTTTCCAAACTTTTTCGATACAAATTTATTAAAATCATCAACCTTAATTTTATCAAATTTTGGATTTCCCAAGGATTCATCAAAACCGAGAAAATTCTCTCCATTTTCAGAGATAATTTTGTATTTTCCAAATTCCTGATCCAAAATTTCAAAATCCCGGTTTACCTTCTTCAAGAAAAGTACTACCTCCTCTCCTGGATAAAAAATAAATTTATCAGTAATGTCATCAGTTTTTCCTCGCCAAATTCTCCATCTAGAAGTGACTAGAAAATTTTCCTTTTTCGTTAATCTTTCTTCTTCAATTCCAAGGCTATCAATAACATTAAAGGAGAACTGCTTAGCTATAGTACCATCGGGCATTTTTTTAAAAGAGCTCCCCCTATATTTGGCATGAATTATTGCGGAGGTATTTCTTAACTGGGTTTCCAATATTGGGGGAATTGGATTCGCTCCAAAAAGATCACTTATCAGGAAAAAAAAGAGAAATATTTCCTTTAACACCTTAAATTTTTTCGGATTTTTTTGAAGCTTTCTTGATCTAACAAATAAATTTTGTTTATTTTCTAAATAAAAAAAGGGCCAAATAAATTGGCCCTTTCCAAAAATACTTCTTATTTTTAATATTATCTCTTTGAGTACTGGAATCTTCTTCTTGCTCCGGCTCTCCCGGCTTTCTTTCTTTCTACTTTTCTAGAATCCCTGGTTAAGAAACCCGCTGTTCTTAGCTCAGGTTTACAATTTGGATCAATTTTTAAAAGCGCCCTGGCAATACCTAGCCTTATAGCTCCGGCCTGTCCAGATGGTCCTCCACCAACCACATTTATATTAAAATCATATTTATTACTAACTTTAAGAAGATTAATAGGTTGATTAACTTCGTATCTGTTTGTTCCTTTCGGGAAATAATTAGTAATATCTCTCTTGTTAATCTCAATTTTCCCTGTGCCCTCTGCCAAATAAACCCTAGCAACAGAGGATTTTCTTCTTCCAACTGAAGAAGCTAAATAGGTAATTCCAACATTTTTTTTAGTAGCCATTCTATTTTTCCTTTAAATTAGAAAGTATGAATTTCTGGTTTTTGTGAGGTGTGTGGATGTGTTTCTCCAACATAGACCTTAAGTTTTGTCATTTGCTCTCTCCCAAGGGATGTAGGAGGTAGCATTCCCTTAACTGCATTATAAACAATGAGTTCAGGGTGTTTTGTAAGCTGCTCTTCTGCTGTTCTGGTTTTAAGGTGACCAACACTTCCCTTTGCGTGGGTCCTATATAACTTATCTGTCCACTTTTTTCCTGAAAGCTTTACCTTCTCAGCATTTATAACAACAACGAAATCACCAGAATCTGTATGTCTGGTATATTTTGGATTCTTTTTTCCTCTTAAAATGTCAGCGATTTCTGTGGCCAATCTTCCAACAATCTTATCTTTAGCATCAACTACAAACCATTTTTTCTTGGCATCGGCCGGCTTTAATACGAAACTTCTTTGGGTATACATAACCTTTCCTTTAACTTTACACGTGTATAAATTTGGGAACGGTAAACCTTATAGCCAAACTATGACCCACAAGTCAACCACATGGTAGTAAAAACAGGGACTTTTAAAAGTAACCGATCATCAGATCAACAGAGCCAAAGGACTCTCCGGCATTTCTATGGGTTTTGACACCAAAATCCAATTCAAGAGACCCCATTGGAGTAAGATATCTTATACCAATTCCAACTGAGGTCTTAAGGTCGAATGGAACCCAATGATTAACTTGTATACTGCCTGCGTCAAAAAAAGGATAAATTACTATGTTATCCTTTAGGTAATGCCTTCCTTCAATCTTAATATTTAAATAATACGCTGTGTCATTAACTACTACCTGGGCAATATCCAAACCATTAGAAAGTGTATTTATTTCACTATTTCTATAACCCCGTACATTATCGCTACCCTCCAACCTAAATACTTTGACCGTAGGGATATACCCTACAGTAGTGGGGATACCCTCATCATCTAGCACCGGATTTCCGCTGGAATCGGCTAAAATTCCAGTCTCTAAATTCTTCTGGTATCCCGCAGATAAATACATGGCCCCAACCCAATCATAGCTAAATGGAACATAAAAATTATTCCTGGAAATTATGCTAAAAAAGTTAATTTTATAATTATTTGCATCAATTGATCCTAATTTGGGAGAGGCATATTCACCAAGCAAAGAAAGAAACAGACCCCTGGTAGGGTTAACTCTTCTGTCCCTGAAATCAAACGAAAGTGACGGTGCTAATGATCCAATCCTGAAAGTCCCCTGATCTTTCTCATACTGAGCATTGTACTGAAAATCATTTTCGTACTGATACCTAAGCAATGGTGCAAACCAAGACGTAGCCTCTGATAGAGTAATTCCTGATAGGAAAATATCTGAATCAAATGTTCTGTATCTCCTGCGACCTATTGAGGTCATAACATCCATCCCAATCGGTGTATTTCCGAGATAGGGCTCCTCATATTTTACATCCGCAAAATATTCCAAAAAGGCCAGCGGATATAACCCACGCCTCCCGGGCGAAAGTGCACTTTCTTCAATTAACCTTTGGTTTAGTTCACCTCTAAAACTTAGTCTTCGGGCCATTCCAGCAAGATTGATTAACTTAAATTTTGCTGTAAGTCTTAACCCCAAATCGGTCCTAAACCCGGGACCTAATTCCAAACTGGCAAAATCTCTTTCCACTACTTCGACGACGAGATCAACCAATTGAGAATCATCTCCTAATGAAATTCCTTCCACAGGTCGAGGAAGAACTTTTACCTCTTTAAAAAGACCTGTATTGGAAATCCTTTCAATAAAATGATTTATTTTCTCCCATGTTAAAAGTTCTCCATTTTTAAATGTGGATTCTCTTTGAAAAACTTCTTCCTTTGTCCTTTTATTTCCAGAAACATAAAAAGTATTAAAATAAGATTTTTTGCCCAATTCAACTTCAAGGTAAAGATTTGCACCGGTATAATTTTGGTTATAGATTATTATATTTTCGTTGTCTTTGTTTTTTATTTTTGCAAAAGGATATCCTTGGTTTTTTAGAAATTTTTCAATCTCTTCTATATCTGAATCAAGAATTAATACATCTAAGGGATCTCCGACTTGGTTTGAAATCACCTCTTTAATTTCTTTATCAAATAATTTCTGAACTTTTGGTGGAAATTTAATTCCTGTTAAAATCGCCTGTTTGTATTCCTTTATCGACATTGAAATTATAGCTTTATCCCCATTAGCGCCAATGGAAATTTTTGGTTCCGAAACTTCCACATTTACAAAGCCCTCTTTTAAATATTCCTCTAAAATCATTTGTTTGTATTTTTCCAAAAATTGATTGTCCAGGTATTTGTTATTTGAAAGGCTAGTGCCATTTGTAAAATATATTTTTTTCAAATATTCGTCGTTGAAAAATCTGTTTCCAGTGAAGAAAATATCCTCAATTTTAATCTTTTTACCTTCTACAATTTTTATAAAATAAGTTTTCATTTTTTCAGAAGGTGATGCAATTCCATGAATAACATCCACATTTATTTTGGTATTAAAAATTCCGATCTCTTGATAAGATTCGTTTATTTCAGAAATGATGATCTTTTTGAACTGTTCTTGATCTAAAAAACCTTGATCCCTTAACTTTTCTTTTATCTGGGTTAGAAGAGTATTTCTAGAAATTAATGAATATCCTGAAAAATCAAAAATAGTTCTTTCCCCTAACCTAATATCAAACTCCAAAGTTAAAGATTTATTATTTATATTTGGAGAAATGGGTCTCAGTTTAATATAAGAGAATGGGTATCCCTCCTCAAAAATTTGCCGGGATATTTGATCGATCATCAGATTTATTTCTTTACGATTATAAACCTTTCCTCCCAATTTTAATATTTTTCTTTTTATTATATCAATGTTCCGATTCTCTTTGTAATACCATCTTATCTTTGTAATTCTGCTTATTTTTGCATTTGAAATATTTATTTCAATGTTTATTTCGGTTTCAGAAGGTATTAATTTAACTTCTACTTCGGATTCAACAACTCCAAGATCTAAAAGATATTTGGACACCATTGATGGAATCTGTGAGATTAATTCTGAATTATAAAAATCCCCTTCTTGAATTGGCAGTAAAGGGATAAGGCTATCTACTGAAAAAGATTTTATCGTTGAGAAAATCCTAATCGAGTCGATTATTTTTCTTGTTGTAATATTAATATCTAAAATATTTTTTTCTTCTTCTTTTTCAATTTTATATTCAAATGAATTTATTATTTGATCAAAAAGCCTTGATTTCAATTCAAAAATTAAGCCGGATGGATCAAACTCTTTACCTTGAAGGGTCATAAACTTTTTTTTAAGAAGATCACAGGTTTCTGCTAAATCGCAATTAACTCTGACTTCATCAATAAAAAAAGATTCGGTCTTAGCATTAGCCAAATTCAACAAAACAAAAAATAATAAACAAAACCAAAACCTCATTTATATGACCATTTAAATATTAAATCCACACCTAGGTTGTTGGATTGTGCGCCCGAATCCTGAATTTCCCTCTGTTGGGAGTTAAACATTTCATAGGTTCCCCTAATTGATGTGTTTTTGTTTAAATAATATTCTCCAGAAACTTCTTGTTTCTGATCAATGGATCCACCAATAGTGTTTGAAAAAGAAATTTCTGCTTTTTCTGATATTTGTTTTTTAAACCCTATCTTGGTGGCAGATTTAAATTTACTTTGTGTTGGTAGAACAGATCCTTCCCGTGTATTTGGTTGATTGCTCTTTTCTATTTCTTCAAGCTCGGGTGTTACACTAAGGCTAATTCCAAAATCCGAAGTTAATCCTTGGCTTAACTCCAACTGGTCAGCCAACAAGCTTCCGATTCCAACTGAAGTCATTGTTTCTTTTTCACGTTCACTAAGCCCCACTGCGTCCTTTGATGTAAATCCAAGCGTAATTAGAGAGAGTATATCCTCTCTAGCCAGAGAGGGTTCAGAAGATAAATCAATTACCATTTTATTTATCTTCCCGTTAACATTAACTCTTACATCGTATTTCTTTATTAAGGAACTGGCGGAGAGCCTTAGATAAGGGGTTTCCTTTGGATAATTATGTAACTCAACAATACCTTCATTAATTAAAAAAGTATTTCCCTTAAAATCAAATTTACTAGTTAAAGGAATCGCAGAAAGATTACCTGAAATGATTTTATTCTTATTATCCCCGGAAACTGCTAATTCTCCACCTATACGGATATCTGCTATTTTATTTTTTATGGCTAACCTATTTGAAAGATCCATTTTTAAGTCTAAATTTAGATAAGCCCCTTCTAATGAACTAACTTTCTTAGGTAGAAATCTATCGTAATTAACTGCTGGCCCCTGCCCCTTCATTAAATCTTTGGCCGTATCCCTAACATCAGCGAATCCCAATAAAAAACTCCCTTCTAAATTATAAGGTTTAGAATCTCCCTGTAAGGTGCCTTTACCTGAGAAATTTGCTGATGATTTTTTAAAGAAAGGATAATTTATATTGGCTAAATCATAATTTAAATTAATTAGAGGGTCCTTACCTCCAAACTTTATATTCCCAACAATATTAACATCACCCTTTCCATATTTTCCTTTAAATTTATTAATTGATAAAAGTGACTTTTTGTGTGAAATGGATATTTTGAAATCTTCAAATGTCCCTGGAAAGTTCAAAAATTTTAGTTTGTCTAAATTCGAATCTAGAAAAATTGTATAATCTAATTTTGGAAATTTTCCATCTATTTGGATGTTTCCTTTTGTTTTTCCTACTACCTGTACAATATTAGGGGTAAATAATTGAAACACCTGAGAATTAATCAAGAAATCATTTTTAATTGTGTATAAATCCGAAATTTTTCCGTTGGCCTTACTTGTAAAATAATCCTCATTGCCTCTAAATTCGATATCCCATTTTTCAATTTGACCCTCTTTGATTAAAATGGAATTTTTATTACTTTTGAGGCTAAATTCATTTTCATCATTACTCCATGAAAAGCTATCTATCTTAATTGCTAAATTTAAAAATTCGGGATGGGAGATATCAAAGGAACTGGATAATTCAGCGAATAACTCTCCACTTAAATTAGGATTCACCACATTATGGGCGGAAATTATTCCCGTAAGAAGAGGTAATTTTTCCGCTTTAATTTTAAGGTCAAAGAAAGAATTTTTTGCATTTTTTGATGGTGCAAAATCTAAATAACTTTTTAATAGCAAGTATTTCCCGAAAAAATTTCCTGATAGGTTAACCTTGCTTCCATCCGTTTCAATTTCTATATGAGAGTCATCAATTTCCTCCATTCCAATTTTAGTTGAAAGTAAATTAAAATTGGATGAAGTTTTGAGTGGCCCCTGTTTTCTTTCTCCCTTTGATATACCTACAATTTCACCATCAATACCAAGATTTAAAAAATTTACTGCCTCAATATCGCTTAATCTAATACCTTGTATTTCGGCAGTATAATTAAAATTTGAAGTTGGCATATCAAATTCTAAACTTAAAAACCCTTTCCCTTTTCCATTATCAATTGTAAGGTTGGAAATTTTTATTTTTTGATCTTGATAAGAATATTTTCCCTCAAAAGAATTTATTTGCTCACCCAGGAAGGAAGTTTCCCCTCCTTTAAAATAGCCCTTAACTACTAATTTTTTCGGGTCCATTGGTCCAGTGATCTTATAATCGGCAAGATATTCAAAATCATCTTTTTGTTTTAACCAGGAAACGTCTTTTAACAAGGGCTCATAAATTATTAATGAATCTTGAAAAGTAATATGTGGTGTAAGAATATGAAAATTTATATTTGAATTTTCTCCAAATACTAGCTCACCAGACCCGGAAATTTCTGAATTATTTATGGTGGAATTAATTTCGGATACAGTTAGGGTCTTTTTGTTAATATCGTATTCTATATGCCCTAAAGTATCACCGAGATTAAAACCAAGAAAACCAAAATCTTTTAACTCTGAATCAAATGTTATTTTAACATCCTTTTTCGGCCCTGCCACTGTTAAATCAATTTCCCCACTGCCTTTTATATCCACACCAGAAATTGGACCCAAGTCAGTAAAATCAAACAGTGGATCTGATTTTGCTTTAAACTCCATGGAATTTTCCCTATTGAGAACTCTTCCATTAACCAGAACTTTTGATTTTTTAAAATTTAGGTTTCCTTCTACCTCAACGATTTCATTTGAGAATACTGAAATTTTCAATCCGCCTATGTTTATCTCATCATTTTTTAAAATAGGCTTAGGTACATCTTTAAATTGAAGCAGAAATTTCTTGGCAATAAAATTATCTCCGAGAAGGAAATATAAATTTTTATTTTCCAAATTAATTTCAAATTCCCCAGTGAGATATCCTTTTATTGGTTCAAGGGCTGGCACAAATTTTATAATTTTATTTGTAAAGAAGTTATCTACCAATAATTTTATTTTAAAATTATTTAAATTAATTTTCCCCATATCAACAAATGAAACTGATTCCTTGAATTCCAGGGAGGCGGAACCATCTTTTCCTTTAAGGCTATTTATCGAAAGGCCTTTACCTCTTTTTTCTCCAACCAACTCTATTTCTTCCAAATCTATGTATTCGGAGACAAAATCAAAAATAGAAAGTTGAAATTTTAAATCCGGATCAAGAATGTTTTTAGAAATTGAGCTTTTTCCATAGATCATCCCATCCATTTCCTTGAGTGCTGAAAAATTAGGGAAGGCTTTGGCCAAGGTTTCCATTTTTACTAAAAAATCAACTTTTCCATCCAACTCCAGTGAATTTCCGGTGTTACTTATATCGCCTTGTATATTCACGAAGTCTTGTCGATTTTTAAAATTTATTTTTTTTATTTTTGCGCCCTTTTCATTTAATTCAAAGTTAAAATCAATTTCTTGTTCTCCTGGATATAGGGCGCTAAATATAATAAGATTTTCATTCTCAACAGAACCTTCTGTTACTATTTTCCTTCCTGAAAGCCCGAAGAAAAGCTTGTTCACGAAAAATTTTTTTCCATCAATTTCGAGATCAATCGCTTCAAACTCGAGCTCTTTTATTCTCACTGGCATTTTTTCAATGATATTTTTTTTGTAAATAGAAAAAAATTCTTTAAATTGGAATTTATTAATTTCCTTAATTTCAAATTCTTTTTTTTCTTTTCCCGGGGTCTTAAGGCTTAACGCAGCATCAAAAACTAAAATCTTACTAATTGTAAAAGATTTATTAAACAAATCGAAAAAACTAAACTGGAGTCCAAAAGATGCGGCCTCAAGGTTTAAATTAAATTCAGCATTTTTTTTACTTCTCAGCTCTACATTTTTTAGACTAGAAGTCGGTGGGAATAAACCAATTTCAATTTTATCAAATTTGATCTCAAGTCCATATTTTTTAAATACTTGGGTAGTAAGTTCTTTGGAAATTTTTTTCCCGATAAATGATGTTTGAAGAATTTGACTTATTCCGAAAAAAAGGGAAAAAACAAGAAAAAAGAAAAATATTAGATATCTATTTATTACTTTCAATTTCTAGCAACCTCTTTTCAACCAATCTATATCCTGGAGAAATCTTTTTTATCCCCAAATAAATTATTTTGGCTTCCGTTACCTTTTTTTGGAAGAATTTGGCTTCTGCTTTCAGATAAGAAAAACATTTTTCCTCTTCCGTTGTCAGAGGGTAATTTAAAAGAAACTCATCTACTAGGGATGCTGCCTCCCAAAATTTTTTCTCGTCCAGGAAAATATTTATTCTTAAATATCCAAATTTTAATTTTTCCTCTATTGGCATTTCTTTCAGATTTTCCTCCAACCTTTCTAAGATATAAATTGCGACGTTATGAAAGCCCATCATCAAAAAGCATACACAAAGGTCATTATAAAATTTAATTAGATCATTAATTTCTAAAAGCTCGCAAACTTTCAAAAAGCATTTCTCATTAATGAAAAAATTATCATCCCCAGCTTTTTTTAAACCAATTATTTTTTTTCCTAAAGCTGAGATTTCAGAACTCTCCTTCCCGATATCTTCAATCGAAGATGTTTTTCTTTTTAGGAAAGGTTTTTTTAAATTATTCAAAATTGAATAATATTCATCTTTGGTGACTTTTTTCTTATTTTTTTGGATATAATCTTCTATCGCAAGAATCAATTCATCACTTGAAGAAAATCCCGCATATTGGGAAAGCAAAATTAACCCAAAATTATCACCTGGGTGAAAGCATCTAAATTCGAAAAGTTGGTTAAAAAAATCTTTTCTTAAAAATAAATTATCATCTTTTGATTCAAGTATTTGAAAAAATTTTTTTTGGAGCATTACTTTCTTGAAATCTTTAATGGTCTTCCATTTTGCCCCATTAACATCTGAAAGATTTGGAAAATTTATTATAAAATTAAAGTATTTGGGATTTTGGTAATCAATTTTAAGTGATAAAAATGTTTTTTCAAATAATTTGACATCCCCGCAAATAACCGAAAAAATAATTTTAAAAAAATTTACATAATCCTTTCCTAATCCTCTTTTTTCAAGATTTTCAATCAAAATAAAACCTCTTCTAAAATTTTTCCTTCTAGACAAATAATTCAAATATTTTTTACCTGCAAGTTCGGCCAGAAATAGATCGCCCTGGGTAAAAGCTAATTCAATGGTTTTACCCAGATATTGATCCGAAAAAATGGATAATTTTTTATATATCTTAAAACTTATTTCAAAGTTTTTTCTTTCCAAAAATTTATTAGCAATTTTTTCTAAAATAACTTCTAGATTTAAAGGGATTTCTTCCGTACGAAGGTATTCCAATATATAATTTTCATCAATTGGGTTTTCACCAGACATTCTAAGAAAAAATCTCTCCAGATCCTCTTTTTTAACAGAAGGATTTCCTAAAATGGTCACCATTTCGCTCAAAGCTAATCCCCCAGAAAAACCTATGTTTCTATATACTTAAAAAGGTTTTCTAGACTATTATTTTACAGCAAATGGGAACTTAAAAATGTGGTAGCGTAATTATTGCCTCTGAAATCTGGGTGCCTAATTATCCTTAAATGCAGGTCCTTATTTGTTTCAATTCCTTCAATAACCGCCTCTTCTAGTGCCCTTTTCATCCTATCAAGACACTGATTTCTAGTTGGTGCGGAAACAATTATTTTTGCCAACATTGAATCATAAAAAGGATGTACGACATAACCAGAATAAATAAAGTCATCTACTCGGATACCTATGCCGGCAGGTCTATGATAGTAGAGTACTTTTCCAGGAGAAGGCAATCCGCTCACGGGATTCTCAGCATTTATCCTGCATTCCATGGAGTGACCTGTAAATACAATATCCTTTTGCTCAAATTCTAATTTCTCATTTTGGGCGACTTTAATTTGCTGAGCAATTAAGTCTATGCCTGTTCTCTGTTCAGTAATTGGGTGTTCAACCTGTATTCTAGTATTCATTTCCATGAAATAGAATTTTTTTTCATCCTGATCAAACAAAAATTCCACAGTTCCAACTGAATCGTAATTAACAAATTTACAAAGAGAAATTGCTGCCTGAAACATTTGCTCACGCTGATTATCATCTAAAACTGGTGAAGGAGATTCTTCAATTATTTTTTGAAATCTTCTTTGAATAGTACAATCCCTTTCTCCCAAATGAATTATATTCCCAAAACGATCCGCTAAAATTTGAATCTCAATATGCCTTGGCCGTTGAATATATTTCTCAATAAAAAGGGTGTCATTTTTAAAACTTGATTTAGCTTCAGTCTTTAGTTTTTCAATTGAGGATAATAATTCTTCCTCTTTGAAAATACATTTCATCCCTCTGCCTCCACCTCCTGCGGATGCTTTAATTAAAACTGGATAACCTAATTCCCTTACATCTTGTAAAAGTTGATTTTCTGATTTTTTATTTACTTCGATGGTCTTTAAAATTGGGAGCCCAGCTTCCTCGGCAAGTTTTTTTGAGAGAATTTTATCTCCCATTTTTTCGATACAATCTGGGGATGGTCCAATAAACTCTAACTCCCATTTATTACACATTTCAGCGAATTCTTTATTTTCGGAAAGAAATCCAAAGCCTGGATGGATTGCATCGGCTCCTGTAATTTCTGCCGCAGATAATATAGCCGGAATATTTAGATAGCTTAAAGAAGATTTTGGCCCTCCAATACAAACCGATTCATCCGCCAACTTAACATGAAGTGAATTTTCATCAATTGTAGAATGAACACAAACAGTCTGAATGCCAAGTTCCTTACAAGTCCTAAGGACTCTTATGGCGATTTCGCCTCTGTTGGCTATCAAGATTTTTTTTATTTTCATGGCTTTATTCTGAAAAGTACCTGGCCGTACTCAACATAATTTTCGTTTTCTACGCAAATTTCTACGATTTCCCCCGAAAATTCCGATTCAATTTCATTCATAATTTTCATTGCTTCAACAATACATAAAACTTGTCCCTTTCTAACCCTGTCCCCTTTTTTCACATATGGGGAGGTTTCAGGCGAAGGAGAGGAATAAAATGTCCCCACAAAAGGAGATTTTACCTCTAATAAATTTGATTTTGGAGGATCCGATATTTGGGAATTTTCTTTGGGTTTTAGATTTAGGATCGGAGAATGGGCCGCTTCAAAATTTAAGGGAAATTTAAAAGAAATTTCGTCGTCCCCTGATTTATATTTTAAATCAACAATCCCTTCCGATTTGGCCAGTTTAATAAGTTCCTTTAATTTTTTGATGTCCATAACTTATTCTTTTACCCTTTCACAGTATTCTCTGGTCCTAGTATCGATTTTTAGGAGTTCCCCTTCTTTTATAAAAAGAGGTACGGTAACCTGAAGTCCAGTTTCCATAACAGCTTTCTTTCCACCCCCGGAAGCGGTATCTCCCTTAAGGCCTGGATCCGTCTCTTTAACCCTTAGGGTGATGAATGTGGGAAATTCTATTGAGATAGGTTTATTATTCCAAAAAAGAACTCTAACAGGGATCCCTTCTAGGAGAAAATCCTTATCCTCTCCAACCTGCTCCCTTGAAATAAAAAATGGCTCAAATGTCTGCTTATCCATAAAATTATGGTTTGTATCGTCTGAATAAAGATAATCAGCCTGCCGTTCCAAAAGATCTGGGGCTTCGCAACCTGTTGATACTCCAGATTTAAAAGTTCTTTCAATAACCTGGCCAGTTTCTAGATTTTTAATTCTGCATTTAACAAATGCTGAACCTTTTCCAGGGTTGGTGAAGTCAGATTTCAATACATTGTAAACCTTTCCTTCCAATTGAATTTTTACGCCTTTTTTTAATTCTGTAGTGTCTAACATTTTAAGTTCCTATTTTATTAATTGAGAATAAATTGCTAAAAAATATGAGTTCTTTCCAAGTCCTTCCATAATTATAGTCGAGGCCATGGCAGTCAACTTTGTCTTTCTAAACTCTTCCCTCTTATGGGTATTTGAAAGATGCACTTCTACAATTGGAAAAGGGATCATTTTAAGAGCATCTAAAATTGCCACACTGTAATGGGAGTAAGCTGCTGGATTAATAATCATTGCCTTATAATTTTTTTTAACCGCATCTTGGATTTTAGTTACGATATCGCCTTCACTGTTGGATTGAAACCACTCAACTTCTACCGGAAAATTTTCCAGTTTTTTTTGAGTATATTCCATAATTTGGGAAAGGGTTTCATCTCCATAAACTTGGGGTTCTCTTTCCCCAAGCATATTTAGATTTGGCCCATTGATTATTAAAAATCGGCTCAACTCTATCGTCCTTATAATGGTTCGCGGTAAATTATCAGTTTGGAGGTTATATGTAAACGATTAGAATTCCTAGATTTGGCTTCTTATTTGGCCAGATCTCTTTTTAATTTTATCGAGAAAATTCAGTAACTTATATTGAACTTTTTTGGAGGAAGTAAGGGTGGAATTAGGAGATGTTTTGTTCAACGAGTCATTTGATGTTAAAGTTTTTTTTCTGTCTCTGGCCCAAATATCCTTCGGATTAAAAGTTAGAGATAATTCAACAAATTCAGCAGCCTTATCTAAATCTCCTTTTTTTTGAGAGGAATAAGCTAGCCGGTCCAAAATTTCCATTTTTTGAAAACTAACTGTTTCCCATTTGTTTTCATCTGAATCTGAATCTGAAAATAAGAATTGATTTTGCGATTTTGGCTCTACTTTTTTCTCTTCCAATTTTTTTAATAGGGGATCTTCAAGATTCCTGACATTAAAAGCGGCATCAGAATCTTTTGGATTTAAAAATAAGAGGAACTTATATGCTTCCAAGGCCTCAACTTCATGATTGGTTTTATCGCAAATTTTGGCAAATAACCTCTGAAGCCTGATATTTTCCCTATTCTTTTCAATTAATGGCCTTAAAGTGTTATAGGCCAAGTTAAACTGTTCTAGATCAAAATAACATTGGGCCAACCCTAAATATCCTAAAAGGTAATCCGGATGATTTTTAATCCCCACCCTAAGAATGGAAAGGGCCTTATCCTTACGACCCATTTTACGGAAACATTCAGCAAGGGGAGCAAAAACAGTAGAGAGAGGATTTGCCTCATACATTTTATTATATTTTTCAAAGAGCAAATCCGAGGTTTCAAAAGAATTTAAAGAGGTTTGTTCCAATCAATTACCCTTTTTCTTTAATCCCCGATTCTAAACCAGCTTCCTCTTGATTGATAATCCTAGGGGTTAGGAAAATAATCATCTCTCGCTTGCTCGTTTTAGGGTTATATGGTGTCCTAAACAACCATCCAACTATAGGAATCTTATCTAACCAAGGGACACCGGTATAATTCTGGGTATTTTCATAGGCATAGATCCCACCGATTACGATGGTGGATCCATTTTCAACAAGAACGGATGTATCAATATCCCTTGAAAGTTTATTTGGAGGTGCGGCCGGATATGGTCTTTCCGCAAATTGCTCTTTAAGCAATTTGATATCCAATACAATTGATCCTTCGTTAGTAATTTGAGGAGTTACCTCTAAAGTTAATTTGGCTTCGATTTCCTCAAAAGTGGTAACCGCATCAATACCCACACCAGTTTGAACTGCATAGCTGGTTGTTTCTTTGGTATTTATTACAGCTTTCTTTTTATTTTGAGTTATAACTTTTGGACTGGTTATGATCTTTGCCTTGGATTCTGATTCCATTAATTGAAGTTGGAAATTTAAATTTGTAAGTCTTGAGTATTTTGCGATTGCCAAACCAAAAAAGCCACTCGCCTGCTCAGCAGTATTTGAAGAAGAAAAGGAAAATCCTGGGCCACCATTATCACCTGGGGTAACCTCCGGAACTCCAACTGGTGATGTGGTGTTTCCATTAGATCCAATTGGATCATATCCAAATACTAAACCTTTTTTTAATCCTAGTTCTTGGGAATAGTTTTCGGCCACTTCAACAACTTTTGATTCGATCAAAACCTGTGGAGTTTGTGTATCTAATGTTTCAATTATTTTCTTTATTTTTTCCATCGTTTCAGGAGTGTCCTTGATAATCAAGGAATTGGTCCTAACATCCTCGGATACTTTCCCTCTTTTTGGAGTTAAGTATTCAGTTAAAATCTTTTCTAAATCTTTAGTGGATGCATAGCTGATTGGAAATATTTTTGTAACTAATCTTTCTTCCTTGAGCGCAAGTCTCCGGGCTTCATTTTCAAGTTTCTTATCTCTGGTCTCATTAGCAAGAGTATCTATTAATAAGATCGATCCATTTTTTTTGGCGATAAGTTTGTTTATATTCAAAATGGTATCTAGGGCCTGATCCCAAGGTATGTTAGTTAGGTTTAGGGTAAGGGGAGGGAGTTCTTTTATATCTTTTGTAATAATAACATTAAACCCTGAGGCATCAGCTATCATTTTCAAAATGTCATCAACCTTAAGATCTTTAACATTAAAGGAAATCCTTTTACCTACATATTTCTTTCTGCCTGACATGGTAAGGTTTTCCAAAATATCTTCGAGACTTGTAGATTTTGGAATATTAATTTCTCCTAAACCACCTTCCAATTGTTTATCCATGAAAGTTTCTTTTTGAGAAATTTTGCTCTGACTGAATACCCCAAACCTATTTTCAACGCTCAAGATGATATTATTCTCCGACCTTTCCAAAATGGATCGAACGTTATCTCTTAATTGAATTGCAATCCTTAAATCGTTTTTTGTATTGGGTTTCTTATACGCAGTTACGAAAATAACACTGCCAGAAAACTCGGAGGTATCAAAGGCCCTCATAACCCTTTCCGTGGCACTGGTATCGGAAAGATCTAACATCACTTGTTTATCTTCTACAACATTAAATCTTTCCGCATTAACATCCGGTTTATCCAAAGTCAGAATAAGCTGACTCACATCTCCAACCTGCTGGAATTCTATGTTTGAGAGTTCTGCTGCTTTTAATGAAAAATTTAACAAAAACATTAACAGAGTAAATGGAACGCAAATCCCTTTATTCATACCACGACCCTTCAATCCCTTGTAGCTTCAGACTTCCATTATATCATCAAATATTTTTTTTAATTGTGACAAAACTTGCCTACTGGACAAAAGGGACAATGGATCTTTTTACTCAGGAGAGACGGGGATTAAGGTTTCAATAAATTCATCTTTATCATAAACATCTTTTAATTTTTCAACAACAACAATACCACCAGGAAGTATGGCCTTTAATTCAGCCTGGTTTTCTCCTAACTTCATCCCTTCCTTCAGAATAAAAGTTTCACCACCAGTATCAACTTTGGCCATTGCTCTTCTTTCTTTTCCCAATAAAATTCCAACCACTCTTATTTTACTTAATGGAACGTTTTCAATTGTAGGTAGGTTGGTAAAGACACTCCCTTCCTCTGACATCGCATAACTTTTCTTTATTTCACTTTTTCTTTTAAATAGAATTCTTTTAAAGGGGTCCCTTAATTCAAAAGGGTCTTTAATACTGGTGGTTACATCCCTATAGAATTTATATTCCGCGGAAAATGACGGATTAAGAAAAAAAACAAATAATAAGAAATAAAATATTTTATTCTTCTTCATTAGTCCTCTGTGCTTTTCTTACTTTTTTGGCAGGACTTTTAGCCGGAGCTTGAACATTAAAGCTTTCTTCAATTTTCTGAATTCCTCTGTCTTCTTTGTAATTTTTATTATATCTGAATGTTTCCAAAATTATTTCACCATCCAACAAAACAAACCGTCCCCTTTGTTTCCCTTTCTCCCTTTCCATTGATACCGATTTAACATTTAAAATTCGTTCCTGGTGGGCCAATTTCTCTAAAAAAACTAAAATCTGTAAATATGTTCCGGTTATTCTTAATCGATAATCCTTGGCGATGTAAAAATCAATTATTTTGTCATCTCCAGGGGATAGAATTATGTTTTTCATATTAACAGACTCGGCTATATTTCGAACTATATTTAAGTTCTCTGCATCGGAGACTTCCTCTGGAAGTTGTCGTTGAAGTTTCTCAAGCTTTTGTGCTACAAGTTCGATCCTCTCCTTTGCATCTTGGATGTCTTTAAAATATTTTTCTAAATTTTGTTTTTCTTTTCTTTCTTTTTGGATTTGTGATTGAATTTGGGGCTGCTTTTCCTGCATTTCTAGGTTAGTTTTCTGATTTTCTTCGTATTTTTGATAAATCATAACTGCTGCATATATCAGGATAAATAAATGTAAATTTTTTAATATACTATTCATTAATTTTAGAACCGCCCGTAGTCTATTATTTTACCTTCAACAACAAATGACTCAACCCTTACTTTTTGGTCGTCAAAATTTTCTTCTTTAGTTTCAGAACCTGATAAACCCAACGATTTCCCAAAAAACCTTGATTCATTTGAACTATTTACAAAATCGCCAATGCTTTTGTAGGAAACTGAGTTACCAGTGATTAAAATTTTATCATCGGAAGAGATCTTCAGAGTGTTAAACCAAAGGTCCTCCGGTAATCCCCGTGCCAGCCTTTCCAATAATCCCATTGGATTTTTTCTTAGCTTAATAACCGATTCAACTTGGTTTGATTTTGCATTTAAAGATTCAACCTGTTTAGCAAATGCTTCAAGCATCGCTTTCACCGACTCATTTCCTTTATTATCTTTTTTAAGGGCCCTTAATTGGGATTCCAGACTTTCAACCTCAGTCCTTATTGCTTCGGTGTCGCTTTCGAATTTTTCGGTTAAGAAATTAAAGGAGGCTATGTAAATTATGTAAGATAGGACAACCATCTTCAAATTTATTAGGTTTAAATCAATTCCTAAAATTACAGGAAGCCTAAAGGGTTTTTTCTGGGCAATCAGGTTTATTTTTAACATCTATAAACCCCTCATCGCTAGCCCAATTGCCACAACACCAGCATGATTTATATCTTTTAGATTCCAGCCTTTTGATTCTTTTGAATCCAAGTCCAGGGCACTTAAAACATCCAAATTTGAAACAGCAACACCCAAAATAGCTTCTAATCCCTCTACTATACCAGGAATCTGACTTCCTCCTCCTGTAGTAAAGCAACCGGCCAATGACTGATCAGAGGTTGAGGATACGTAAAAGTCGTAAGTTTTTTGAATCTCTTGCAGGAAGTTGTTCAAAACTTCCTCGATTATTTTAAGAATCTCTTCTGGGAGGTTGCCCTTTTCATCACCTGATTTTTTAAGGTCTTCTGCTTCAACATATTTCACTCCCATTTTACGCTGAATTTCTTCAGTTACTGCGCCCCCACCAATAGGTATTTCCTTGGTGAAAAAAACTTTTCTGTTTTTATAAATCACAAAGTTAGTTTTTTGAGCACCAATCTCCAGGATCATAAAGGACTCATTTGGATTTTCCAACCTTTGTCCTCCGGCCACTTCAAAAACGTTTATGACCGCTGTTAAATCCATGTCCACAATTTTTACTCTTAGTTCAGTTTTTTCAATTAAATCTTTGAATCTATTTACTACGTCATTTTTAGCAGCAGCAACGAGTACATCAACCCCGCCCCCTTCATTAACTCCCATGTTATCAAATCCCAATGTAGCAGTTTCCATGTCAAAGGGAATATATTGTTCTGCCTCCCATACAACCTGATCCTCAATCTCCTGGGGCGTACCTCCTGCAAGGGTTAATCTTTTTGTAAAGGTGTTTGGCCCTTTTAATCCTATTGCACATATTTGAGCATCTGTTTTGGAGGTAGCTAAAAGATTTTTTATGGTGGAAATTATAACCTCTTCATTATGAACCTCATCCTCTACAATTGCGCCTTCGGGTAATTGGGCCATACCAAACTTTAATAATTTTAATTTTTTTCCGTTTCCTGGTGCGACTTGGGCTATTTTTACTGAATTTTGACCTAGATCAAGACCTACAAAACTTTGCTTACCAAATTTTAAACTTTCCTTTAAAGTTACAACAAAATTATCAATTGTTTTTTTAATATCCAAAAAAATACCACCCTTTAAGTATGATTATACTTATTAGGCCATACTAAATTCAAGGAATTAATGCGGTTCTCAATTCAATAGTGAAATTAGTCTAGCAAAATCGTTAGGGAAGAGTATTTGAAAAGAGGCCACTACGATAATGAAAGGTCCAAAGGGAATTGGATTTTTTCGATCTAACTTTTTGGTCAAGATAAGACCTCCTCCAACTATGGAACCCAAAAAACAACTTAAAAAGATATTATGAATTATTCCCATGGGGCCAAGATAAATTCCCAAAACCCCAAATAATTTAATATCACCTCCACCAAGACCTATTTCCCCTCGTAAAAGGTAAAATATCCATGTGATCAGGGCAGGAAATCCGAATCCTATAAGGCCACCTACAAGCCATTTATTTAAGGGCAAAAAGATAATTGCATAAGCGAGAAATAGTATACCTAAATAAGCGTTTAATTGGTTTGGGATGATTTTAAATCTCAAATCTATTATGAACATTGATAGAAAAACCACGGCGACAGAGAAATTAATAATAAATTGAATGAAATTTTGGGCATCAAGCTGAGAAGGAAAAAGTAAAAGAGCGATTATTCCTATTGAAAGTTCCACAAGAGGATATTGGAAAGGTATCTTTACGGAACATTTGGAACATTTCCCGCGCAAAAATAAAAAGCTAATAAGAGGAATATTTTCATACCAAACCACTGTTTTTTTGCATCCAGGGCAAAATGACCTTGGTAAGAAAAGACCAATTCCTAGGGGAAGTCTATAAATCAATACATTTGCGAAGCTTCCCACAATTAGGCCAAAGGTAAAAACAAAAATAAATAATATCGGAGGCATTTAATCCAAATCCTTTTTTGCTAAGATATAACAGGAAATGCCCAATAAAACAAAAGGATAAATGAATCCATAAATAGTTGAGCTTACTAAATACCTTATAGGTAGTTCATTTTGATAAAGGACAAAGTCCCTAATGTTTAAAACTGAAAAATTAGGTAAAAACGAGCCCAAAATCTTAAGAAATTTTAATATAAAGGGCCTTTGATTTACATAATTCAAAAGAGAGGTTTCATTCAAAATAGAGCCCACGGCAAAAACCACAATTGAATAAACAACTGATAAGTTGATATTAGTAATTAAGGAAAAAAACAAAACCACATTTAAAAGAATTAATGAACTTAAATATGACAAAAGAACACTCATAAAAAAAAGGTGATTCAAAATTCCACCATTGTATAAATAAATTAAAATAACAAATATTGAGAGTATGGTGGCATTCAAAAACAACACAAAAGATAAACCCAAAACTTTCCCAAATAAAAAAGAGGCCCTGGAAATCCCCCTTGAAAGGGTAAGATAAATGGTTCTGTCGCGAATTTCTTTGGATATTAGATTAACCCCCAAAAAAAGAGCAATGCCTAGTAAAGACAGGGTCATTAGACCTAAACCCAAATCCAAAGCAACTTTTTTTGGATTTCCAAATGCAAAAGTGGATACAAGTCCCGAAGCAATCAAGACTCCAAACCCCAATAGGGTGGTTCCCACAAGAATATTGCTTCTTAATATGTCTAAAATGGTATATCGAGCGATGGTTAAAATTTTCTTCATCCGCTTAATCCAAAAATAACTTCTTCCATTGTAGAATTCTTCCGGTTTATGGAAATGATAGATTCGCTGGCGGACCACAGGTCCTTTAAAAATTCTGGAAGGTTTGGTTCCAACACTTCGACATATGTATTTCCTGCCTTATATTTAAGATCAATCACTAAATTTTTATTAATGGGAGTTAGCTTCCCAGATACTTTTACAATAAAACTATTTTTAACCGGGAATAAATCCAGCTTATTACCCTGATATTTTAGATTTCCAGCATCTAATATTACAACCCTATCGCAAATTTCCTCCACATCCGACAAAATATGACTTGAAAAGAAAATGGTTTTATTATTCTCGTTAAGATCGAGCAGCATATCTTTGATTATCCTCCTTCCGAGAGGATCCATACCTGAGAGTGGCTCATCCAAAATTAGGATCATTGGATCATGAATTAAACTACCGATTAGGCCTAACCTTTGCAACATCCCTTTTGAGTAATTATTGACTTTTTTATCCAGATGGCTGCTTAACTCTAATTTCCCCGAAAGATCATTTATTCTTTGAACCATAGTTGAGGGGGATATTTTGTTCAAGCTCCCCAAATATTTTAGAAACTCCCTCCCAGTAAGATGTGGGTAATAAAAGGGTCGCTCAGGTAAAAAACCGATTTTGGAAAAAATAGATTTTTTATTTATCCCCAGTTCGGCCCCAAAATGTATTATTCCCTCATCTGGTGAAATAAAACCCATTATAAGTTTAATTATGGTTGATTTCCCCGCACCATTGGCCCCTAAAAAACCAGTGATTGAGCCTTTTTTTATCTCCAAGGAAATTTTATTAACCACTCTTTTCTTGGATTTAAATATTTCAGCTTCATAGGATTTGGAAACATTTTCAAGTTTTATCATCAACTTTATTTTACTTAAAAAACTTTAATTCACTACCTTTTAATGGTTATAATTTAAAAATCAATGAGATTTTTATCCATAATACCTTTGCTGGTTTCCTTATTTTTAATTAATAAAATTAACTTGGAAAAACCGGCAATTCATATTTCCAAACAAATTTCTTCAATTAACTTTGATCAAAATTACCTTAAAGTTTTTAATTTTGGTTTTGCCAGCATGCTTTCAAGCTGGCTTTGGGTGCAAACACTTTTGGAATCGGATATTGAACCATATCGAAAAAAAGATTTAAATTCATGGATGTATTTAAGATTTTCCTCAATAATTGCCCTTGATCCAAAATTTTACGAGGCTTATTTATTTGGTGGAAAATACCTTTCAATTATTAAAGACGATCTCAGGGGAGCCGAAATAATTTTAAACAAGGGCCTAAATCAATATCCTGATGATTTTTGGTTAAATATTAATGCTGGTCATAATTACCTTTTTGAAATTGGAGAGCCCGAAAAAGCAATTCCAATTTACAAAAAAATTCAATTTAGCTCGATGGCACTTAAATATTTCCCCATACTTCCATCAATTGTTTCCAAATTAGAAAAAAACAGAGGAGATCCCGAGTCAGCATTTAATCTTTTGCAAATTGCCCATGGCCATCAAACTAATGAAAAATTTAAAAAATATTTTGAAGAAAAACTTTATTCCCTTAAAGCGGAAATGGATTTAAATTGTCTAAACTTTGGAAAGTTAAATTGCAATCGAATAGACTATAAAGGTTACCCTTATCTAGAAGTAAAAAAGGGGGTATTTAAGGCAAAAGATCCGTGGAAAACTTTCCAACTTTCCCAACGGGCCATGGAAAAGATTAAAAACAAATCCGCTAATTAATAGCCGGTCCTAACATGTCTAAGGGTTTTATTTTCATCAATTGCCCAAGTATCATTTTGGCCATTTGTAGTTTTTCCTGTATCTGATGAAACCGTACCAATTGCTCCCGCCAAGAATTGAGCACCTGTGTTTGCAACCTGAGGGGAAGGAAACCCATTAGTAAAGGACCCCGCCGTAGGATTAACATTTGCTAAATCATTGACCCCCATTGCCACCCCAGCCACTTTTTTCATTGCAGGAAAACCAAAGGTGCCAGGGTCATTACAGGTACCACCATTGCTCCTAATTATTGTGTTGGCAGTGGTATTGGCTGCAGGGTAACCCAATGCATAGTAATTATCTCCTTTTGGTGCTATGTAACCAGCATCTGTTAAGCAGGTGCCAAATGCATCAAAATCCGACTGAATTGCGATTTCAGCTTGGTAAATTGAAGCCAGTTGGATTTTTGCTTCGGAGGTTTTGGCCTTGGCCTGATATGTTTTAAAATTGGGAATTGCGATAGCGGAAAGAATCCCAATAATGGCAACAACCACCATCAATTCGACCAGGGTAAAACCTTTATTTATTTCTATCAATTTTCTGTAAGACATAGTTCCTCCCGGAAATAATTCATATATCCTTTCGGATATTTTTGAATTAAATAAAATTTATTTTTTAACCCTCTCCTCCGCCAGCACTCATAAATATAGGTAAATACATCGCCACTAGAATGGTGGCTACAATTCCACCTAGTACAACAATGATGAGTGGTTCGATTAATTTGGTTAAATTATTTACAGTTTCGTCCAGTTCCTCCTCAAATACCTCCGAAATTTTTCCAAACATCATGTCGAGGTTACCTGTTTGTTCTCCAACTTTAACCATCGAAGCTATCATTTCTGGAAAATACTTAATTTGTTGCAGAGGTTCTGCAAGAGTCTTCCCCTGAAGAACTAGGCTTCTTACCTTCTTCAAATCGTCCTGAATTATTCCATTATCAACTGTATCAATACAAACATCTAAGGAATCTGTTAAGGTAACTCCGGCACTCAACATTGTTGAAAGTGTTCTGCTAAAAGACGCCAAATTACCTTTAATAACCAAATCCCCAAACATTGGGAGTTTCATCATGGTTCTATCAAAAATCGCCTTACCTACGGGAGTACCAATCCAAACCTTTAAGGAAAGCCCGCCAACAACCAAAATTCCAACTAAATAAAGACTGTAATCTCCAAAGAAGGCAGACGTATCCATAACCAACTTGGTTACAAAAGGGACCTCCTGACCAGTATCTTTAAGCATGTCAACAAATTGGGGGACTACAAAAACCATAAGCCCCCAGACAACCACCGCCCCAACAACACAAACTATCATGGGATATTGGAGTGCTCCTTTTACTTTTTTAATGATTTTCTGTTGTTTTTCCAAATGCTCTGCCAATTTAACCAAAATTTTATCGAGGATACCTCCGGCCTCACCGGCTTTTATAAGATTCACAAAAAGCTTAGAAAAATATCCTTGCGAAACCATGGCCTCATGGATGGTTTTTCCCTCTGAAACGTCTCTTGCGAGATTTCTAACAGTTCTTTTTAAAACAGGATGTTTTTCGGATTTATAAATTATTTCAAATGCCTGAACTATAGGTATTCCTGCATTTACCATTATTGAGAGTTGCCGAATAAACTGAATAAGTTCTTTGGTTCCAAATGGAGGGATAAGGCCCCTATCTATCATCCATTCAGTTAAATCTATTTCAAAAAAAGTTGGAGGATTAATTTTTATGGGGCGGGCACCCTGAGCACGAAGTAATTTTTTGGCTTCTCTTAAATCTTGGGCCTCAACTACTCCAACTGCTCTTTTTCCATTTTTATCCACACCCTCCCACTTGAATTTCGCCATAATTATGCAGCCTTACCTTTTTCTTTTAATCCTAACATTTTCTGCATTTCTTCTGGAACAGGTGTATAGGCCATGGCCGTATTTACATCAATGAACCCTTTATCCACTGAATCTTTTAAAGACTGATTCATTGTAACCATTCCGGATTTATCCTGCCCTATTTGCATTTGGGAATAAACCTGGTGCATTTTATTTTCCCTTATTAAATTTCTGATTGCAGGATTTGGAATTAATATTTCCATTGCTAACATTCTACCTGGCTCATAGGTTTTTGGAACCAATTGTTGTGCCACTATCCCCTGAAGCACAAAGGATAAAAGCTGCCTTACTTGATCTTGTTGATCGGCTGAGAACATATTAATGATTCTATTAATGGTTTGGACGGTACTATTGGTATGAAGAGTACCGAATACTAAGTGTCCAGTTTCGGCCATGGTAAGTGCGGCTTCAATTGTTTCCATATCCCTTAATTCCCCTACGAGAACTATATCGGGGTCTTGCCTTAATATCCTTTTAAGAGCGGATTTAAAATTTTGAGTATCGGTCCCTACCTCCCTTTGATTTACAATGCATTTCTTATGGCTATGAACAAACTCAATTGGATCTTCCAAGGTCATAATATGCCCGGCTTCATTGGAATTTAATCTATCAATTAATGCTGCTAAAGTTGTAGATTTTCCTGAACCGGTTGGACCGGTAACAAGAATTAAACCGTTACTAACATCAGTCATTTGTAAAATAACATTAGGAAGATTTAATAGTTTAAAGTCAGGTATGGTGTTGGGAATAACCCTAAATACAGCACCCATACTTCCTTTACTTTGAAAAACGTTACACCTAAACCTTGCTAAACCTTTGATTCCAAATGAACAGTCCAATTCCTGACTTTTTTCAAATTCTCTTTTTTGAGCATCATTTAAAATTGTGTAAATCAATCTTTTGGTGTCCTCGCCATTAAGTGGAGGAATTTTCACTTTAACTATTGAGCCATTAACTCTGATTGCCGGAGGGGAGTTGGCACTAAGATGGAGGTCGGATGCGCCATTGTCCACCATAAGCTTAAAGAGTTGTTGTATTTTTACTCCACCAGCGCCAGTTTCTGCCATAAAAATTTTCTCCGATTAAAATTTGTCTGGCCCTGAATTTGCTACAACCTCTTGTAATGTAGTAATCCCTTGAGAAAATTTTATTAGGGCAGACATCCTCAAAGTTTTCATTCCATCTTTTATTGCTTGTTTTTTAATATCATCCGCGGCGGCATCTTTTAAAATTAAGGCCTTTACCCCCGGTGATATTCTCATAACCTCATAAATTGCAACACGACCCTTATAACCAGTGTTGTTGCACTCCTTGCATCCCTTACCTATAAAACCTTTAACCTTTTCAGCGGAAGCTGGAGCGATACCTACCGAAATCAACTCTTCTTTAGATATATTATGGGGTTGTTTACAATGTTCACAAATTCTCCTGCAAAGCCTTTGAGCAACTACTACTGTTAAAGCACCAACTACTAGAAAGGGCTCAATTCCCATATTTAAAAGTCTTGTAATAGTAGAGGGGGCATCATTGGTATGGAGGGTTGAAAGTACTAAGTGACCAGTAAGCGCGGCCTCAACAGCGATTTCTCCTACCTCCAAATCCCTGATCTCCCCAACCATTATTACATCCGGATCTTGTCTTAAAAATGCTTTAAGTGCCGAGGGCCAATCTAATCCCGCTGCTTTCCTAATATTAACTTGGTTTATTCCCTGTAAATTGAATTCAACAGGATCTTCTACAGTGGATACATTATAGGAAACGTCATTTAAGGCCTGTAGAGCAGAATAAAGGGTAGTGGTTTTTCCAGAACCCGTAGGTCCTGTAACTAAAATCATACCAAATGGTAAATTTATACCTTCCATTAGGGCAGCATATTGTTCCTTACCCAATCCTAACTTCGTCATATCAAGCTGAAGGTTCGAGGAATCCAAAATCCTCATTACTATTTTTTCTCCAAAAATAGTTGGAAGACAAGAAACCCGGAAATCGATCCCCTTCCCGGAAATGGATAATTTTATCCGACCATCCTGAGGTTTTCTTTTTTCCGATATATCCATTTGTGACATGATTTTTAATCTGGAAATCATAGGCAGCATTATAGCTCTTTGGGGTTGAGCGACCTCAACGAGAGCTCCATCTATGCGATATCTTACCCGAAAAAGTTTTTCATAGGGCTCAATGTGAATATCAGAAGCTTTTTTTATATATGCTTCAGCTATTATACGGTTTACAAAGCTAACCACATCCTCACTGATTTCTTCTTCTTTAACTACTTCTTCCTTCGGAGCTTCTTGGGCTATTTCCCTTATGGTAAGCAAAATTTCATCAATTGATTCTGTGATTCTGCTATAAATTTTCTTCCAAGATTCCAAGTCAACCAAAAGAAGTTCCACATTATGTTGGACTAACATTTGTAAATCTTTTCTTAATTCTTCAATGGAAGGATCAAAAACTATGAATGAAATTGCCTTTGCGGATCTTTGAATTGGAATCGCCCTAAATTTAATGATATCCGTCTTTTTTATGACCGTAAGCATCTTATCTTCAATTTTGGCCGTTGATACATCTATGAAAGGCATTTTTGAAATTTCAGCCACCTGTTTGGCGAATTTAATTGGATCAAAAAATGAAAATTCTAATAACTTTAATTCTGTAACCTCGGCGGGGTTTTTATCCAATAAAAGAGGCCTTAAATCTTTTAAGGGAACCATACCGGTTTTGCTAATTACATCAGCAAATTCTTTTCTAAACACATTAAATCCCTAATTTCTGGTTATTCTCGAAAGATTAATCGGTTGGTTTGAACTAAAACCTAAAGAATTCTAAAGCGAATTTAGCTTGTAATTTTAAAAGATTGATTCCATCAATATATCTTACATTTTTTGTAGGAATAAGATCCTGATGAGGTTTAAAATCATAATTATAATCCCAAAAAATAGAGTTTTTTGGTAAGGTTCCATTAAAAATAAAATCCCTGGAGCATGAATTAATTATTAGAATGTTTTCATTCCCCGACAGGAAAACTTTGGTCAAGTTTATTCCTTCAATTGGTCCATTTTTTTTTCTGGAAAAAACTTTATATTCCAATCCTTTCTTTTCTAAAATTTTTTGGGTTATTAAGGACATTACACCGCCACCTAGAACAATTATTTTAAAACCTTTAAAATCGTCTAAGATTTTATCAATTGCCAAAAAATCTGTATTTATGGCCTCAAAAATATCTCCGTTTTTCCTGATGGCATTTACCGCATTAAGGTGTTCGAATCCTGGCATCACCAAAACTTTATCTAAAAAAAATTTTTTATAGGGACTTGTAATACTTAAACCGTGATGTTTTTTGAATATCTCTTGTAGGGAGGGGATATCTTTTTCATTGGCACAGTTATATAGCTCGTAATTTATTTCTTGATTTAAAAGCTCTTTATAGATCTGGGGAGAACGGGAATGAGATATATTTTTTCCAATTAGGGCAAGAGAAATCATGAAAAATCTGTCCTGGCTTTTATATCTAAATTTATTTGTGTTTTTAACTCATTTAAATTAGAAAACTTCCTTTCTTCTCTCCAGTTTTTCAAAAAATAAATGACTATTTCTTCTCCATAAATTTGATCGCGAAAATCCAATATATGTGTTTCTATTTTTATCTTTTTATCTTCAGAAATTGTGGGATTGAACCCCACGTTAGTTATTGATTTAAAGGTATTTCCCTTGAATTTTGTTTTAGTGAAATAAACTCCTCTTTGAGGAATTAACCTTTTGGAATCCACTTCAATATTTACTGTTGGAATTTCGATAGTTGCACCCCGTCCCATGCCTTTAACTACTTTTCCACTAATAAAAAATTCCCTTCCGAGAAAATCATTTGCTTTAAGGATTTCACCATTTCTAATAAAGTCTCTTATCACTCTGCTGGAAACTTTTTCACCATTTTTTAAATACTCGGGGAAAATTTTTAAGTTTACCTTTGTTTTTGACAAAAAATCTCTTACAAATTCAAAGGTTCCCGATTTACTTTTACCAAAACTAAAATCATGGCCTAAAAAAAGAGTCTTTACCCTAAAATCATTTAAAATATACTCATTTAAAAATTGGTCCGGAGGAAGAAAACTAAATTCCTCATCAAAGCCTATTTCGCATAAAAAATCCACTCCAGCACTCTCAAGAAGCTCTCTTCTTTCCTGAAAAGAATTTATATAAAAATTATCCAAATTCAAAAAAATTTCCTGAGGATGTGGACAAAAAGTAATTACCGTCAAAGATCCATTAATTTCCTTAGAAGCATTACGAGCTTCTTCTAATAATTTTCTATGACCTAAGTGTAGTCCATCAAAGTTACCGAGGGTAACTAGGATTGGGCCTTTGCCAGGGATTTCAGAAAGTTTGGAAACTAATTTCATTTTAATTTTAAAATTCCAAGTAACTCTTTAAAAAGATTTTCCTTATACTCAAATCGTTCATTTATTCTTTGGTTTCCATAAGACTTTTTTTCAGAAAATTCAACCAATTTTTTGAAGTAATCCTTGGATTCTTTAGATAATCCGCTATTCTCAATTATATTTAAGAGTGAATCTTCCATTGAATTGGTATTTAAAGGAATTATTAACTTATGAAGTGCGGAATAGTTTGGCCCATTTTTCTTCAAGGAATAGCAGATATCATAATAATATCGGAGTCTTCCATCTTTAGAAAACCTTCTATAGATCATTTCCGCCCCAATGGCCAAAATCAAAATCCCCAAAAATAGATTAATCCAAGATTTTTTTGATAAGGGGACGGTCTGAAGAAAATAAGGAGCGAGCATTTTATCTTCAGATAATTCTCCTGTGATAAAGGCACCTTTTTCATAATTCAACTGGCTACCTGAAGAAAAAGACTTTAAGGAGGCTCCTCCTACAATAATTTCTGGTATAATAATTTTTTTAGTCAAAAATTTTCCGGATTGAGGATCGAAAACTGAAAAAGTTTTTTCTTCAGAGTTTTTTTGAAAAGCGCCTTTGGGAAGATATGTGTAGTTAAAAGTTTTTCTGGCCGAGCTTAGATTTAATTCCGTTATTACGCTCTTATTATCGAATTCTTCTAGAAGTTGGTGTTGAAAGAGTTTCGGGCCCTCGAAATTTTCCAGCGCTCCTGGACCTTCTACCACAAATTTAATCTCGAGTGGCTCGTTGACCAATACTTTTAGTTGTTGCGCTTCCAATTTAAATTCGTGATTTCCAATAAGTCCGGTAAAATCTTGCGGTGGATTGGGCACGGGCAAAACAGTAATAGGAACCTGTTTACTGGATAGAGTTTTTTGTACGGCCCTCCCTGTTGAAAATCCAAATGCCCCAAATGCTCCAAAAGAATCTAATCCCCTTTGGGTATCATAGTACTGGCTAGTTAACTTCATGGGATCAAGATATAATTCTCCAGTTTTCTCGGGGTATAATCTTGCTGAATAAATTATCCTTCTATAATAAACAGCTCCATTATATGTTGCCTGTTCAATTGTTGGCTGAATGTTGTGAAACCGTTTTATGAATCTTTGGAACTTGGGAAATTCTTCTACAGTTTCTCCGGTAATCCTCAGGGATGACTGAAAGTAAAGATAGTAATTTACATCGATTCCTTCTCCTAAATAAATCTTGGTTTTTGATGGCATCGCAATTAGGAAAAATCCCGAGGCTTCTTTTCTTTCTTTTAAAATTTCAATTTCAAATGGGGCATAATTAAGAATATTTCCATCTACTTCCACTTTAATATCGGATATGGAAAATATCCCTGGTTTCTTAGACAAAAGAGAATAGGATAAAGTTATTTCTTTTGAGGTAGAAATTCTCCCATTTATAACAGAGGTATTTAATGAAACCCCACCACTTCTTTTTCCCAATAATTCCAACCCTTCATGTTGAAAAGTAATGTTCGGGGCCCGGTTTCCCGTCATTTTTATTTGAAATATAAGTTCAAATCTTTCGCCTGCGGTTGGAATCTTTGGGCTTAGTTCAACCTGCACTCCTTGCCCGAAAGCGTGATTCATTATCAACATAATTAAAATTAAAACCTTTTTCATTTACCAGTCCTTCACTTCCTCGTTTTGATCCCTTTTTTGTGTGGAAGTGTCTATATACATCTGTTGGAGGTTCCTATCATCGTCTAGAATTTGCTTAATCATTGCTGGGATTTTGTTTTTTTCTCTTCCTGCTTTTATTTGCTCTTCTTTCTCTTTTAAGGGGTCTTTTTCCTTTTCTTTATCTTTATTTTTTTCTTTATCTTCCTTTTCTTGATCCTTGGTTTTGTCCCCTTCCTTCTCCTCTTTTTTATCCCCTTCCCCGTCTTGGCTTTGTTTAGAGGAATCGCCCTTATCTTTTTCCTGCTTCTCCTTTTCCTCTTTTTTCTTTTTTTCATCTTGCTGTTTTTGCTTTTCTTGTTCTTTAAGGGCCATTAGCACGTTATTTCTTAGCAGGTTAATTAGGGCCCCCTTTTGAGAAATGTTGGAGGCCTCAATATTTTCCATTATTCCTCTATATTTTTCTAATCCCTTATCAAAATCTCCCGAGATAACCATGGCAGTTCCATGATTTATGGAAGATTCCATTTTTTTTAAGGGTAAATTCTCCTGGTAAATAACAGCTGCTTCTTTGGCTTTCTGTGCTTTTAAAAGTTTTTCAGCTAAATTAAAAATCTCATCTTTATTTAATTTTCCTTTTTTAAATTTTTCCAACATTCCGTCAAAATCTTTCTCAGAAGCTTTTGTAGAAAAAATAGGAAGAATTATTATCAACACCATTAGTGCCAAATTTTTTCCCCGGGATAATAGGACGGAAATTATATAAAGAAAAATTCCAATGATAACCAAATATTGAGTCAAAACAGGTCTTATATCTATGTTTCTTTCAGATATCTTATTTTTAAAAATATTATTAAAAAAACCAAGGATTTCATCTGTGGGTAAATTATAGGTGGATATCTCCCAATATCTGTAGTTTTTAACTTTATTCTTTAATCCTTTTAAAAAACTATCATCTAACTTGGAAATTACTTTCTGTCCTTTGTAGTTTTTATATCCAAAAAAATTTCCTCTCGCATCTTTAAGGGGAATTGGACCACCAGACCTTGTAGCTACTGCTACCACCGCTAAAGAAATTCCATCTGGAACATTAATTTCAAAATCAACTCTGGTTTCATCTGAATCAGTAAAGAGGAGAATATTACCTGTAGGAGTATCTTTAGATTTGCTCGCTTCTTTAAAATATTGAACGGATTCCGAAATGGCTTGACCTATATTTGAACTCCCTTTACTTATAATTTTATTTTCCAAGGCTTCAATTCTGGAATCCAATAGCTCTAAATCGTCGGTGAAGGGAATTATTCTTTTTTGAAAATCGGAAAATAAAACTATTGCTATTTGATGTCCATAAGCCGATTTTACAAAATGGCGGGCTAAAAGGAGGGATTTTAAAAATCTGTTTGGCCTTACATCTTCGGTTAGCATACTTGCAGAGGAATCCACAATTATAATGGTCTTTTGGTCCGGTACAATCGATTTTTTGCTTTGGGAAGGACCTCTTAAATCCAGAAGGGATAATAAAAAAAGAAAAATCGCCAGCAAGAAAAAAACCGAGGAAATTTTATTTAAAGTTGTTCTTTTATAAAACCAATATTTTTCAACCCATAAATATGCTTTTGCTTCATACCTTATTAACAAAATGGCTAAACCAGAAAAAGCTAAAAGAATTAAGGGGAAAAATCCTAGATGGGCAAAACTCATACACTCTCCTTAAGGAGAAATCTTCTAGAAATTTCAACCATCAAAATTAATAATACGCCGAAAATAAACCACTTCAAATGAAGTTCTTCATAGGTAACATTTCCCGTTGATTTAATTTTGGTTTTTTCCAATTTTTCAATTTCTTTTAAGATATTGCTCAAACTCTTTTCATCCCCGGCGTGATAGGATTTTCCTCCGGTTAATTTGGAAATCTTTTTCAAGCCTTCGAGATCGATTCCCCCTCCTGGAATATTTTGCATGCCAAATCCACCGATAGTTGGGATCTGGGCATCGTTGGAACTTCCAACTCCAATGGTATAAATTTTTATTTTCTTCTCCACTGCCAGTTCAGCCGCTTGAATTTCGGTCATTGTGCCTACATTTGAAACACCGTCAGTAAAAAGAATTATTATTTTGTTTTTGGCCAAAGATTGAGTGAGTCTTCCTACAGCAAGCCCAAGTGCATCTCCAATATTGGTGCCACTACCCAAGAAGCCTATTTTAATTTCATCAATCATTTGCTTTATTAGATTTAAATCAGTTGAAAGTGGCAAAAGGGTAAAAACTTTTTCAGAAAAAATAATTAATCCTATTCTATCAGTTGGCATCAGTTCCACAAACTCGGCGATTTTCTTCTTTTCTGCTTCCAACCTGTTTGGCTTGAAATCATTGGCAAGCATTGATCTGGATACGTCCACAACCAACATTAAATCATTAACATCAATTTCACTGTCAAGATAGCCAAGAGCTTTTCTCGGTCCCATAAGTCCTATGGAAATTAAAATCCAAGCCAAAATCCCTATTAGAAAGAGGCTTGCTCTGGGGATAATAGAAACCGCCACTAAATTTTTTTTAGGAACATAAATTTGAGGTCTTTTAAAAAAATGAAAATAAGAAATTACCCAGAATAACATACCTAGGATACCGAATATTAAAAAACTTGGGTTTTCAAATTCCATTTTTCAATCTTAAAAAACTTTCCCGAACTTCGAGAAGTTCGCCTTCATTCCAATTTCTTTTAAATTGGTATCTGTTTAATATTATAAAAAATTCCTCGGCTTTATTTGGAGCCACCTCTAATAAAAACATCCATTCTTTTCGTTTAAAGTAAATATTTTCAAAGTCTTTCCTTTCCTTAGCTAATTCCAACTTTTCTTTCCAAAAGGAAATCTTGTTTTGCCTTCCGATTTTAAGTAATTCTAAAAAGTTTTTATTTTTTTTAATTTTCCACAAAATTCCCCAAACTAAAGAAAAAATTAGGGCTATTACTAAAAATAACCAAATATTTTCCAAAAAGGATTTTTTAACACTTTCCTCAAGTATTACAAACCCCTTTGGAGTAATGTTAGATTGTCCCAATTTTAATGAAGAAAAATTTATCTGTGTTCCGTTCCAAACTAAATTTTTCGAAGTATCAAAAGTCCCAAGCGGAATTAGAGTTAAACCTGCCTCACCTGGATTTAATAAGCGAATGTCATGGATAAAAATATTTTCTGATATTTTCTGTTTTTTAAGTTGAAGGACATTACCTTCTGTCTGGGGGTTGAATCTGAGTACCCCACGAACGAAATCTCCAGCAAAATATTCTTTTTCATTAGTGGGAGTGAAGACCGCTTCTGCGAAACATCCAAACGATAATAAAAAAACCACCAAAAGGAGCGTTTGATTTCTCATAACATTTCCTTTACAAAGTCTTCAAGGTACCGCTGATTAACTCTAAGTTTTTTAAATTTGCCTCCTAAGCCTGAGTCAAATTCTCTTATCTTATCCATATCCATTTTATTTAAGATCCCTTTGTTCATTTCAAAAAAGGAACTTGAATAAAGGGAAAAGGGGACAGAACTCGCCTCATCTAATGGCGAAAGAACTTGGAAACAATGTAAATTCGATTTATAAAGAATTTTTTTTAAATTTGGAGCTGATATAAACTCATTAAAATCTGATAATAAAATGATTTCTTTCTTTTTTCGTAAAAGCGCCGTTAAATTTGCCAAGATTTCTTTTTCTTCTATGAGGCGTTTATGTTTATATTCAAGATTTAGAGTTCCGGATTTTGATAATAATTTCTTCCTATGAAGCGTGGAAATAAATTGGGATATTCCCAAGTGTCCATGTCCTTTGGGAATGGTTATAATTTCATCAAGAAATACAATCCCCTGGATTTTGTCACCCGATTTTTCCGATAAAAGATAAAGAAGACAACAGATCTCCATCGCAGCTTGAATCTTTGAAATTCCTTCAAATCCTGAAAACATTGATTTTGAACCATCTATTGCAACGATAATATCCACATTCCTTTCTTCTTCGTAAGTTTTAACAAAGGGATGTGATGACTTGGCCAAGAGCTTCCAATCAATGGTCCTTATATCGTCTCCGGGGGTGTACACTTGATGTTCTTTAAATTGAAGGCCCATTCCTTTGAAATGGGATTTGAGCATTCCGACAGAAAAAGTGTTGGAGTTTTTAAATAAACTCACCTGGATTTTACTTACTACTTTTTGAATCGATTTTAAGTCCATCTTTTTAAATCAGACTATTTGCGATTTTTAGAGCTACTTCCCGGCTCTTCATTTTGTCTATAATGGCTTCATAAGTTAAAATTATTCTATGTCCTAAAACCGCAGGTATAATTTTAAGAACATGTTCTGGAGATACAAAATCTTTACCCTCTAAAAAGGCTATAAATTTTCCAATTCTATTTAACCAAATTCCACCTCTAGGTGAAGCTCCGGCCAAAATAGCACCCTCAAATTCTCGAACAAAGTTTTTAGATTCAGGTCTGGTGGCATGGACAATTTCCACTATTAAATTCTTTATTTTTTCGTCCATGTAAACCTCATTCACCTTTTCCTGAATTTTTTTAAGGTCTTGATAATTTAAAATTGGTTTTAATCTAAAAACCGAACTTAAATCCAAATCTATAATAGATTTTTCCGCCTCAAAACTAGGATAACCCACATGTACTTTCATCATAAATCTATCCATTTGGGCTTCAGGAAGAGGGTAGGTTCCCTCTTGATCAATGGGATTTTGAGTTGCCATAACCACAAAAGGTGGCGCTAATCTGTGAGTAGTTTCACCGATGGTTACTTGTTTTTCCGCCATTCCTTCTAAAAGTGCAGACTGTACTTTTGCCGGAGAACGGTTAATCTCATCTGCAAGAAGCAATTGAGTGAAGATTGGTCCAAATTTTGTGGTAAATTGTTCGGTTTTTTGGGAATAAATAAGAGTTCCTACAAGGTCTGAGGGAAGGAGGTCTGGTGTAAATTGAACCCTTTTAAAAGATAGATCACAAAGGTGCGCAATGGTATTTACTGAAAGGGTTTTCCCTAATCCTGGCATCCCTTCTATCAAAACATGCCCCTCACAAATTAGGGCCGCCATGATAGAATCTAAAAGGTCATCTTGTCCAAAAATTATTTTTTTGGATTCATTTATTACCTGATGGATTTTTTCTCTTAGTTCAGTACTCATAATGTTCTCCGGTGTTCCGTTCTTTAACCAAGTAAAGTATATATTTTAAATAAAACTCATTACTTTCAAAAGAAGAAAAAGGGTGATCCGCCCCTTGAATTCCGATATCTAAAATTTCAATCATTCGGTTTTCTTTATTTGCAGCGGAAAAAACAGTTTGTGCCAAATCCTCAATAGAAATTCCATGGGTGCAAGAACCCGCGACAAAAAGGGCAGTCGGGGACAGGACCTTCATTATTTTTCGATGTAATTTCTCATATCCTAGCAATGCATTGTTAATATTTTTAGTTTCTTTGGAAAATGCGGGGGGATCACTAACTACAATCTCATATCTATCGTTTTTATTAATTGAATCATCAAGAAATTTAAAAACATCCTGCCTTACAAAACGACCTCTTCCAGAAAAACCATTTTCTACAAGATTATCATTTATTTCCTTATCGAAATTCCCCTGGTCGACAAATGTTACAAAAGAAACGTTTGCCCTAAGCATATGAAGACCCCAACTCCCAACGTATGAAAAGATATCTAAACCGTTTTTCAGCGGTAAATTTATTTCCACAATTTTAGCCTCTAATTTCTTTCTATTCTCTCTATGGTCATAATAA